>Ga0208261_1000304_pt1 | contig 20160 bp, 18 predicted proteins | sample Knorr_S7_td_DCM__FD_185595 | JGI IMG/M metagenome (GOLD analysis project Ga0208261, IMG submission 185595) | Marine microbial communities from Southern Atlantic Ocean transect - Knorr_S7_td_DCM_ad_131m_LV_B (SPAdes) (version 3) | ecosystem: Environmental > Aquatic > Marine > Oceanic | place...
ACCAGGCACTCATGAAAATGAGTCAGGATTTCTGCAGCATTAGAAATGTGCCGAGACGGGAAGACTGGATCACCGTAGCGATGGGGGTAACGCTCTCTTAAGGGATGACCTGGGGGTAAAGCTGTTCCCCAATTAAGCATCTCCTTCCAATCTGGAGTGTCAGAAATGGCGGCCGTTTCGACCAAAAGGCCGGTATACCCCGTTTGTCCTCTTGCGCCAGAAGCCACATATTCTTCTTTGGTCTCGGTGGGAAGGGCGAAAAATTCTGAGAGCACATCGTACGTTTCGTCGAGCATGTCTTCGGAAAGATCATGCTTGGTGTACACGAACCCCGTGCTCAAACTTCGCATGACCCCATCGACGGTGGCTAGACGCTCCTGGGTGCTCCCACGTTCAAAGGCGAGAAGATCAACGTCGAGAATGTCAGTCATTAAGTGCCAAGGTATGTGGAAATGCCTCAGTTGTCAGTCAGTTTCTCACTTAACCACCGCTCGTAACGTTCGCTGTCAGTCCATGCGCCCGTAGCGACGTCAAATTTCTGTGCGGGTTCAAGCATCAACGACGTGGAGCCTCCGCGGGCTTCAGAGCTAGAAACGAGGTTAAGAGCAGGAGATATCGCTAGTTCCAACTCAGATGGTGTCTCGAATGGTTCTCTAGGAGCGACTGCAACCTTTGGAAGAGTGGAAAGAACCGAGTCTCGCAATTGTGGGTTGTTGTCGTAGAACACCGGATCCTGAATTTGTTGCCACTTATCGGCTCCCATGATGAGCAGGTCATATCCGAGCGCAATGTCTGCGAGTAGCTGCTTGTCAGTGACATCTACCTCGAGCCATTCATAACCCTCGGCTACCTCGCGCAGTACCTCAAGGCGATGCTCAAATAATGGTCGCACGACTTCTTCTTTGGCCAATGCGATACGACTAACAGCCCACACGACAGTGTCGACGTTGCAGTGTGTTCTAGCGGCTTCAGAGATAGCTAGATGAGCAATGGTCGGGGGGTTGAAAGAGCCTGGGTAAACAGCTGTTGTCATGTCACACGCGTCTACCAGTCAAGGCTTTCAACATACGGGGATTACCGCCGAGTTGCATCTCGATATCTCTGCTGATCCCGTGAGCGAGGTTGTCCCACATTCGGTCTAACAGTTGAGCTTCGCGAATGTCTCGTTGTGATACCTCGTTAGCGGTGCAGGCCCTCAACAGCTGCTCGCAATGTTGCTTGATGCCAAGCAACGCAACCACTAAGGCCAGATCAAGAGGCGCCGAGCCGGCTTTGCGGGCGAGTTGTGCTTTATTTTGGACGTCGGTCGCCAAGTCACGAACTATAGATTCCGCCAGCTTCTCATAGGTTTCTTGGGGACACTTGTGTCGTGTGGCGAGCGCGCGGGTGGCGCTCTGCGCAGCTTCGAAGCCGAGACGGGTTGATTGACGACGCAAGCTCTCGAACCATTTGGCTTTGGCGTTGCGGTGGGCGCCCCTGGGTGGGGGTTGCTTCTCTGCTGGATCAGAAGTAAGTGGGAGCTTCAGAGATTGGTCGTATTTGAACCTTCGATCCGGGTCGGAGAGAACGAACCATGCTCGATTGAGTTGCTGCATCCTTGAGGAGTTGCCAGCGTTTCGATCGGGGTGATAGGTGAATGCAAGCTTTCGGTACACCCTCTTTAACTCTTGATGGGAGATGGTTGAAGCCACTCCGAACTGTTCATATAACGAACCTTGATTGGTGGTTACGGGTGGACTGTCGGCCATAGGTCAGTTTCTAAGAGTTATTTGTCCTGGCGTGCCGCTTTCCAGCCCGCCGATCACTGCTGCCATATGACCGCCATTTCGCAACTCAGTCACGGCTTCCATAGCTGCGGCCGGATCGCAAGAAAACAAAAGCCCGCCGGAAGTTTGAGCATCGCACATGATCAGACGGTCAGTCGGTGACCCGCCTGACAAGTGGGGCTCTAAATAGTCAAGATTCCTTTCGGTACCTCCAGCTACAAAGCCTTCGTCAACGAGATCAGCAACATCAGGCAACCTCGGTACGACCTCGCTCTCAATGAACGCAGACAGTCCACTGGCGGAAACTAACTCGTGTAAATGTCCAAGCAGTCCGAAGCCGGTGACGTCAGTGGCGGCTGACGCTTCGGCTTGAAGGGCGGCTTCAGCAGCAGCTGCATTGAGTCGCGTCATCTCACGCACACCCGCTGTGTAGATCTGTTGTAGTCGGCCTCCATCTTGGATTGCCTCTGGTTCGGAACGTTTGAGAGCAGTAGCAAGCAGGCCTGTTCCTAGTGGTTTGGTCAAAACCAATGCTTGCCCCTCGCGTCCGCCGCTATTGGTGAGAGCGGCATTCTCGTCGATTTCACCTACTAGAGACATTCCATACATCGGTTCGGGTCCGTCAACTGTGTGGCCGCCTGCTACTACCCAGCCACCGTTATTCGCCGATTCTTGACCACCGATGAGTACTTCACTCAAGATTTCTAACGGAAGTTCGTCACGAGGCCATGCGACCAAATTGAGTGCAAATAAGGGCCTCGCGCCCATTGCGTAGACGTCGCTAACAGCGTTAGCCGCTGCGATTTGGCCCCAGATCTTGGGGTCGTCAACTATTGGTGTGAAGAAGTCAGCTGTTGCAACTAAAGCAGTGCCATCAGGCCGTCGCCAGACGGCGGCGTCGTCGTTATGTTCTGTTCCCACTAAGAGGTCGGGGTGATGGGTAATGGGTAAGTGACGCAACACGTGCGCCAGGTCGCTAGGACCTAATTTGCAAGCTCAACCAGCCCCGTGGCTGTATTGGGTCAGTCGGATCAAACTTGTCACATCACCAAGGTAGCTCTATCCGGCTACTTGGCCGCATATGTGCGCATGGTCTCAAAGAAAATATTCATTCCGCGATCACGATCTATGGCGTAACCAACCTGACAGTTCAACGGCTGATTGTCCCAGCCTCTCTCGTCCACGACGGTCATCCCAGTGGTGTGTCTTCCTTCGGTTTCGACGCGTACAGTTCGAGGCTCGAATGTAAATATTTCGGGGTGAGTGACCGCAAGGACTGCGCATGGATCGTGCAGCGGGACCCGCTGCCCGCTAGTCCTTTTCTGGTATGAGGAGAGGTAGAAGTCAAAAAGGTCAGCGGCGAATATTGCCACTGGATTGTTGATCTCGCGTAAGCCAGTGATGGTGTCTTCGTCGATACCGAATTGGTGTGTCAGGTTTAGTCCAGCCATCAGGAACCGTTCGAACCCGGCGTTGAAAACTATCGCTGCGGCATGAGGGTCGGCCCAAACGTTGAATTCCGCAGTAGGCGTCACATTCCCTGCCCCAGCGCTTCCACCCATAATGGAGATCCCTGCAACCCGTTGAACTATGTCAGGGGCTTGCTGAACCGCTAACGCGATGTTGGTCAGGGGGCCAATGGGAACAAGCCACACGTCGTCGTTATTTCTGACGGTCTCAATAAGAAAACGCACTGCTTCGGAGCTTGTAGAAGAACGCGTTACTGCCGGACGAACTGGCCCATCCAGCCCCGTCTTTCCATGAGCTTCTTCAGCATGGCGAGCCGCAACCAGTAAAGGTTTTTCAGCCCCCGCGTGTATCTCGACGTTAAGTCCCACTAATTCAGCCAAAAGGAGAGCATTATCGGTTGTTAGGTCGAGGGGAGCGTTCCCAGACACCGTTGTGATTCCTACGATCTCGGTTAACTCAGCTGCCATCATTATTGCTATGGCATCGTCGTGTCCGGGATCGCAATCGATAATTACTTTGGGTTTCATAGACGCCTCATTCCCGGTCCGTTCTCGTTTGTTTCACCCCAATAGTGGGGGAGACGTAGATAGCCAACTCGAGGTAAGTCAACGTTGGGGGTAAGTCCCTGATGAATCTTAAGTCGCTGAATGGTTCGAATATGGCTGAGCATTTCGTAGAAAACCATCCATAGAGAGCCTTCCAGCGTATAAGTGATCTGCGAGTTGTCTTCTGGGCTAGCAGCAGCACCTCGAGGCAAAGTGGTGATCACATATTCCCAGAATTGTGTTCCTCGTACGGTTTTGATCTCAGATCGAAAAGTCTCTGTGCTTTCCTGCTCCACTAGGCGAGTGAGCCAGCTAATACCCAACTTGAGTTTGTCTAACAGATCGGGTACTTCCCAAAAAAGATCAGCGTCAAGTAAACGGTCCCATTTATTGTTAGGGCCCATTTGATGCTCGCCCCAGTTAATTGGTTCGGGTGTGGCCTCATTGGGCCATAGCAAATGGCCAGCTCGTCTCTTGGTGAAAACAAGAGCGTCCCAGGCTATGTGAGAGACCTGACGTCTACACGACCACCACATCCATTCCCTTTCAGGTGAAGGATCATGAAAGTCGAGCTGCTCGTCTGTCAGGCCGGCGATTTCCGCTTCGACCCAGGTGCCAATATGTGGGTACCAAGGCATAGCCCCCGAAGTTTCGTCGGCTGGCATTTCGATAATGTCGGCTCTAGTCAACGCCATGCTGAAACGCTAGCCGTGACACGCCCAGCGAAGAGATCAGATTGACAGATCTTCAAATGCTCGAGGATCGGGACAACTGCAGACAAGGTTGCGGTCGCCATGGGCGCCATCGATTCTGCTGACAGGGGGCCAATATTTATCCAAGCGGATTGAAGGCAATGGGTACGCAGCTTCTTCTCGGCTGTAGGGATGTTCCCAATTGCTGTTTGCCACATCCTCTGCTGTATGAGGAGAGTTGCGCAATGGATTGTCTTCAACAGTCCATTCGCCTGATTCAATTTTCGATATTTCTTTTCGTATCTCGATCATGGCATCACAGAATCGGTCGATCTCTTCTTTGGACTCGCTTTCTGTTGGTTCCACCATCAAAGTTCCAGCGACTGGGAAAGACATAGTCGGGGCGTGGAACCCATAATCGATGAGTCTTTTCGCAACATCTTCGACGCTCACGAATTCAGAGTGGGCACGTAGATCCAGAATGCATTCATGGGCTATCAGGCCATTTTGGCCGCGGAATAGGACCGGGTAGCTGTCTTGGAGCCGCGAGGCAACGTAGTTAGCGTTCAAGATCGCGATCGAAGTGGCCTGTTTTAAACCGTCAGGTCCCATCATGGCTATGTACATCCAAGGGATCGGGAGAATGCCAGCCGAGCCCCAAGGAGCCGCAGCTATTGCGCCGCTACCCGAGGCTGGACCGGCTTCAGGGACAAGGGGGTGGTTTGGTAAAAAGGCAGCAAGGTGCTCTTTGGCCGCCACCGGTCCGATCCCAGGGCCGCCGCCACCATGGGGGATACAAAAGGTCTTGTGGAGATTGAGGTGGCTTACGTCAGCTCCAAAAGCCCCGGGGGCTGCCAGTCCTACCAGGGCATTGAGATTGGCGCCGTCAACGTAAACTTGTCCCCCGGCCTCATGCACTAGGCGACAAATTTCACTGATACCTACTTCGAAAACTCCATGGGTAGACGGGTAGGTAACCATGATCGCGGCGAGCTCGTTTTTGTGATTAGCGACCTTTTCTTCAAGGTCTTGAAGCGATATATCGCCATTGTCGGCGCACTCGACAACGACCACTCGTAGTCCGGCCATGACCGCCGAAGCAGCGTTTGTTCCATGCGCAGATGAAGGGATTAGACATATATCTCGACTCTCATCACCTTGCGCCTCGTGGTAGCGCTTAATTGCCAGCAGGCCGGCAAATTCTCCTTGCGAACCTGCGTTCGGTTGGAGGGAGATAGCGTCGTAGCCAGTGCACTCCAGCAGCCACTCTTCTAAATCTGCGATCAATTCCATATAACCCTGGGCTTGATCAAGAGGAGCAAAGGGGTGAATATCTGAGAACTCTGCCCAAGTGATTGGCTCCATTTCGGTCGTTGCATTCAACTTCATGGTGCAACTACCTAGAGGAATCATGCCGCGGTCAAGGGCTATGTCCTTGTCCGACAAACGGCGGATGTATCTCAACATCTCGGTTTCGGATCTGTAGGTATTGAAAACGGAATGAGTCAGAAAATCTGACGACCGTCTCATTGGCGCCTTGATTCCTGATTCTGGATGGAGTTTCTCAAGGTCTTGCTCATGTCTTGAGAAGCATCGCGATAAAGCCTCAATAACAGCCGTGTCGCAGGTTTCATCTAAGGCAATGGCCACTACATCTGCGTTGACGAGATGGAGATTTAAGCCCTCCGTTAGAGCACGATCAACGAGTTCAGCGGCTTGACCAGGTACCGATACCCTCAGAGTGTCAAAAAATGTCTCGTTTAAAACTGTGAAACCGGCTTCTTTCAACGCCAACGCCAGTTTTGACGTCAAATCGTGGACCCGCTCAGCAATCGCACGTAGCCCATCGGGGCCATGCCACACGGCGTACATTGACGCGATAACGGCTAGGAGTACCTGAGCTGTGCAGATATTACTCGTGGCTTTTTCTCGCCGAATATGTTGCTCTCGAGTTTGCAACGCCAGTCGAGTAGCTGGTCTCCCAGCACTGTCCACTGACACTCCCACCAAACGACCGGGAAGAGCTCGTTTGTGGCTTTCCCGTGCAGCGAGATAACCAGCGTGGGGCCCTCCGAAGCCGAGAGGCACTCCAAAGCGTTGTGAAGTGCCCACTACAAGATCTGCCCCTAGTTCACCGGGTGGGGTGATCATGCAAAGAGCGAGAAGATCTGAGGCAACACACAAGACACCATCCCCGCTGTGGAGAGTCTCAGCGATCGGTCGAATATCGCGAATTTCACCGGAAGAGCCTGGATATTGAACGAGCGCCCCATAACAATCAGTGTTGTTTAGATCTTTCCACGCATCTCCAACCTCTATTTGAATTCCGAGTGCCTGGGCTCGAGTTTGAACGACGTCGATGGTTTGGGGATGACAGTCGGCGTCTACAAAAAATTTCGTGGCACTACTTTTTGTCAAGCGTCGTGCCATGGTCATTGCTTCAGCCGCTGCCGTGCTCTCGTCAAGTAATGAACTGTTAGCAATCTCCATACCGGTCAGGTCGCAAACCATCGTCTGATAATTAAGGAGCGCCTCAAGTCGCCCCTGGCTTATTTCAGGTTGGTAAGGGGTGTATGCGGTATACCAAGCCGGATTTTCTAACACCCGGCGGATAACTACGGCGGGGGTAATGGTGTTGTAGTAGCCGAGGCCGATCAAAGATTTAACGGGGCTATTCTTTCGGGCTATTTCACGGATCTTGTCGATTGCATCAACCTCGCTTAGAGAGGGAGGGAGGTTAAGTGGCTGAGCAGTTCGAATCACTTCCGGCAGAGCTGCATCGCAGAGCCCTGCGAGATCTGAGTAGCCAATTGACTCCAGCATCGCTTGGACGTCGTCTTCGCGAGGACCGATGTGTCGATCAACAAAAGAATTTTCCGGCTTAGAAGCAGTGGTCATAAGATCTCAATTTCGTTTGTACTTGTGTTGAACAAATGGCAAGGCAGCTATTTGGCATGGAAACTCTTTATCTCGGGCGTGAGCGATAAGACGAGAGCTGTCGTCGGCAACGTCTCGATCTATGTATCCCATCGCAACAGGCGCCTCACAAGTGGGTCCGAACCCTCCGCTTGTAACGATGCCCACCTTGGTGTCTTTTTCATCGAAAAGGACTGCCCCCTCGCGGATGGGGCGCCTTGTTAGAGAGGAAATGCCCACCCTGGTGCGCTGAGTGCCGTTAGCGATTTGATCAAGGATGACGTTGGAGCCAGCAAACCTAGCGTCATCGCGTCGTCGCTTGGGAATAGTCCAAGCGAGCCGGGCCTCGATGGGTGTTGTCCCCTCATCCAAGTCGTTCCCGTAGAGGCAAAGTCCCGCTTCGAGTCGCAAGCTATCGCGCGCCCCTAGGCCACAAAACATGACTCCATCGTGTTCCAACAAAGCGTTAGCGACAGTTGAGGCATTCTCCGAGTTCATGATTATTTCGAAACCATCTTCTCCGGTATACCCACTTCGACTCACTTCGCAGTCGATCCCGTCAAGCGGAAACCGACCGGACTGCATAAAGCTGAGGTCTGCGACACTCCGGTGGAATAGGGCAAGAATGGTTTCCGCTTCGGGTCCCTGAAGTGCTATTTGAACTAGGTCCTGCCGAAGCTCGATTTCGGAGACCTCAGCCAGTGCAGCCTGGATATAGGCGAGATCTGTATCTGTTCGTGAAGCGTTTAGGACCAAACGAAACCGCGACTCGTTGCAACTGATGATGAAGTCATCAACGATGCCCCCTTGATCGTTCGTTAGTAGCGCGTATTGCAGCTTGTCGTTATCAAGGTCTGCGATACCAGCGGGAGTGATTTGCTCTAGAGCGCGGCTGACGGTGGCTTTTGACTCACCTGTTTTCGGAATCAGATCAACTATTCCCATGTGGCTTACATCAAATAACCCGGCGGAGGTGCGAGTAGCGAGATGTTCGCTGATGACACCATCGAAACTGAGAGGAAGTTCGAACCCTGCAAAGGGGGCGATTTTCGCGCCATGTCGGGCATAGAGATTATGAAGCGGAGTGCGCCTTAGTTTCTGTATGTTCGGATCTTCATCCATAGCCACCAACCCGCGTCAAGTTTGACGCCCCGCGCTGTCGTGGAACCTGAGAGATTGGCCGCGATTTGCAGTTTTCCCCTTCGGTGGAGCGGTCCGAAGACAACTCGCTCTCCAGCGTTGCTTCTTCCCTGCGGTCCTGGGGCCTGAGAGTTTCCCGGGGCGGTTGCTCCTTCGGCGCCAGCCAGCCGTGCTACTTGCTGGATGAGCTCTCCCACTGGGCGTTGGCAGCAGGCATCATTCTAATACCCCGGATTAACGCGGAATGGGGATTTAAACGGGAATTGGACCTAGTCAGATAGAACTAGCTCAGAAAGTCGGCGATGCGATCCTTCGGTCGACCGATAATGGCCTTTTTGTCTGTGACGAGCACTGGTCGTTGCATCAGGGCCTTGCGCTCAACCAGTAGCTTCACCACGGCATCCGAGTTCCCCACGTAATCGTCTGGGTTGAGTCCCAGTTCTTTAAATTTTGAATCCTTGCGAACTAGGTCTTCAACAGGATCCTCAAGGACCGAAACTATGTGTTCCAGTGTTTCCTGGTCCGGAGGATTCTTCATGTAGAGAACGACTTCTACGTCAACGTTCTCTTCCTCGGCGACCGCCAAGGCGTTCTTAGATGAGCCTCAATGTGGGTTGTGGAAGATAGTGACTTTAGGCATCGTTGCTCCTTGATGTATCGGCTAGGACCGTATCAGCGTTTGAAGCCTTCTTGAATACGTTCAATCATGTCAGGTGCAGCACCCGGACCGTGCTCTCGGGCCCATTTCAGTCCTTCGTGGCGATCCAAACTCAGGAGTTGACGCATTTGGCGCTTCTCCTCGCGAAGGGTGTGCCAAGAGTTAGCAGATATTGTTGCCGCCCACTCAGCGGTGGCTGTTTCCAGGTCATCGCTCGCAACACTTCGGTTCGCCAACCCCATTTGCACTGCCTCAACTCCCGTCACCATTCGTCCGCTAAACATCATGTCGCGAGCAGCGATCGGACCGACTCGCTCTGGTAGCCGATTTGTCATCCCCCATGTAGGCACCATGCCCCACTTACCGTGAGTGTCGCAAAACTTTGCATCGTCAGCGCAGATCAACAAGTCGCAAGCGATAGCGAGCTCCAAAGCGCCGGTGTAGCAGTGACCTCGAACGGAAGCGATTACAGGCTGGGGCATTGTCTCTATAAAATCCAACAATTCTGCCTGTTGATGTGGTCGGGAAGCATGCTCACCGCGCTCAATGGCCTTGAGGTCGTTGCCAGCCGAAAAAGAGCGACCTCTGCCCGTTAGAACAACCACCCCAATCTTGTCTGGGGACTTCGCTAAATCGGTTAGGTGTACCTCCAGTTCAGAGAAAAGTGATGGGCTTAAAGCATTAAGGGCATCAGGGCGGTTGAACGCAAGAGTGCTGACCCCGTCATGATCGTTTCGGAGTACCAAATGGCTGTCAGAGGAGCTCATAAAACCATTTTTTCACACTGATGAAATCCTTGCTCGAAGTAAATCATTGGAAATTCGTGTCCAAAGCGTCTGCAGCCTCAACCTCTTCTCGCGACACACCTAACATGAACAAAATTGCGTCCAAATATGGGACATTGAGGGCTGTATCAGCTGCCTCGCGAAGAGCGGGCTTCGCGTTGAACGCTATACCCAGACCAGCTTTCTTAAGCATCGGCAAATCATTCGCGCCATCACCAATGGCAACTGTTTGTTCTAAGGGGATGCCTTCTCGCAGAGCAATGTCTTCCAACAAAGTTGCCTTCCGGTCAGCATCAATGATCTCACCCTCAACCTCGCCAGTAAGTACTCCATCAACAACCTGAAGAGTATTGGAATAGGCATGATCCAGATCTAACTCGCGGGCGAGGTAGTCGGTGAAGGGAGCGAATCCGCCGCTAATGATCGCAACTTTGTAGCCGAGTCGCTTCAGCGTCCTAATAAACGTACGACCGCCAGCGGTCAGGATCATCTTGGATATTGCGCGCTCAATGATGTCCTCCTTGGCCCCTTTTAGAAGCGCGACACGCTCTTTGAGTGCATCCACGTAGTCGATTTCCCCGAGCATGGCTCTCTCGGTCAAGTAGGCAACTGCGTCTCGATGTCCTGCTTCTGCGCCAAGAAGGTCAATAACTTCGTTGCGAATCAGGGTTGAATCAACATCGAGAACCACGAGGCGACTTGAGCGGCGAGATAAGTCATGGGGTTGAATCGCCACGTCTATTTCTTCCTGAGCGGCAACGTCCATTACCGACGCCTGAAGTTTGTCGAGATCGGCTCCTTCGACCAGCAACTCGTAACTCCAAACGGGAAAACGTGAGAGACGATGAATTCTGTGGATGTTTCCACCGCTAGCGGCTATAGCCCCACTGGCTCGAGCCAATGATGTAGGCGACAACTCTGGCGCCAAAATAGTGACTACCTGTCTTCTGGCGTGACGCGTTGGCGCGGCATCAACAACCTCGAAGTCGATCTCCAGGCCTCTTTCCCACCCAAACAACAACACTTCCTTCACCAAGTCTCGTCCAGCAGGCACAACGACTGCGAGACCCAGGGTCAACTGTCGGCGAACAACGACCTGTTCAATATCTTGCAGTTCAGCATCGAGGCCAGCCAAGAGACTCAACAATTCAGTCGTTATTCCTGGCCGGTCATTTCCAGTAACGCGTATCAAAATTGTTTCGGGGACAGCCACTTCTTTGACCGTAGCCCTACAGCTGCGACTAAACAGAGTCATTTTGCATTAACTGCCACAAATTGTTGAAGCGCTTAAACAAAAAGCATCGAACTGGACAACCGTTAGATGTGTCCCCATAGTGAAACCATCACGAATTGAAAAGCGACACCCGTAAAAAGCAGTGAACTCTGATAGGAAGATCGGAACGTGTGGTGTCGTGGAGAACTATGACGGCCTTAAAAGAGGTGTTTCGAAGCTTTAGGACGTGGCTCGTCGTCGCGGCCCCAGGGCTTGGGATCGTGACTGCGGCTACAGGCGTGGCGCTGTGGACCACCACAGTCAGCAGCGTCTCTGCGGGAGCCGTCGCTCTTGGCGTTGGCCTGCTATTCGGGAATTTGGCTCCGGGTCAAGAACGGACTCAAGTGGGTTTAGCATTTGCTTCTAGGCGTGTGCTCCGAGTGGGGGTTGTGCTTTTAGGGTTCCGACTAAGCGTTGGGGAACTCCGACAGAACATGGGCCTTCTCGACGTGCTAGCAGTTATAGGTCTGGTCGTGCTCACCCTCTGGGGAGTGAACAAAATCGCCCGAGCCCTAGGACTTTCCTCAGATTTCGGCCGTTTGCTCGGGGTGGGGTACGCAGTGTGCGGAGTATCTGCGATAGCTGCAGTTAAACCCTTGACCAAAGCCGATGACGAAGAAGTTGCCTACGCGGTGGGCCTGGTCACTCTCTTCGGGACACTCTCGATGGCCCTATACCCAACCGTTGCAGCGTTCCTAGACATAACCCCTGACTTATTTGGCTGGTGGGCCGGTTCAGCAATTCATGATGTCGCCCAGGTAGTCGCGACTGCAACCATCAGCGGTGACGTCGCTCTCGAAACAGCTGTTGTCGTGAAGCTGGGTCGCGTGGCGCTACTTGGGCCGATACTGATTTTCCTAAGCCTCCGAGAAAGAAAACAAGATGCCGTTAGGGGTGGAATATTTGGCCTTGTTCCACTTTTCGTCCTTGGATTCATTGCGGCGGTCGCTGTTCGTTCAAGCGGACTAATCCCGACTGAGTCGCTGGATGTTCTTGACACGCTTAGAAAGATTTGTCTGACAGCGGCGATGGTGGGAGTCGGAGCTTTGGTCAAGTTTCGCAACCTCGCTTCAATGGGTGGACGGCCACTAAAGGTTGGGGTTATCTCATGGGTGCTTCTCGCAGTCGTAGCTCTCACCGTAAGTCGGCTCGTGGCCCTTGCGTAGCTCGAACCTCAGCGAGCAGATGAGCGTTATGCGAACATCAGAGTACCGTTTCACACTTGCAGCATTCGGAGGTCCACGGTGTTGATTAATGGAATATGCGATGAAGAATTCTCGTTGGTTCGCGACGCATTCGAAGCCAACTTTTTAGCCGGAGATGAACTGGGAGCGAGTGTCGCTGTCACACTCGACGGGCGTTACGTGGTCGACTTGTGGGCTGGGGACCGCAACGAAAACGGAGAGCCATGGAATAGCGACACCATCGTCAACGTGTACTCAACAACCAAAACGATGGCGTCAATTTGCCTCCTGATGTTGGCTGATCGGGAGGCCATCGACTTTGACCTCCCAGTAGCTCACTACTGGCCAGAGTTCGCTGCTAACGGCAAAGAATCGGTCCTGGTGCGCCACGTTATGACCCATCAAACCGGTTGCTCGGGTTTTCCGAGACCGATAACTGCCGCCGAACTCTACGACCACTCGCTTACTGCTGAGTTGTTGGCTGGTATGGAACCTTGGTGGGAAGCCGGAACTGCCCCGGGGTATCACGCATTAACACAAGGAACTTTGCAGGGTGAGCTAGTACGGCGGGTCGACGGAAGAACGCTAGGAACCTTCTTCCGAGAGGAGATAGCTGAGCCTCTTGACGCCGATTTCCACATTGGGCTAGCCCCCTCTGAAGATCACCGTGTCGCTCATCTGGAAGCTCCGGAGCGGAGCATCGACAGAATCCTCGACGCCGAACCTGACTCAATAGCGATGCGTACCTTTCGCAGCTGTGTATTGGATGGAACTGAAACGGAGACCAGCGAATGGCGACGCGCTGAAATTCCAGCCGCAGGGGGCATCGGCAACGCTCGGTCAATTTCTCGAGTGCACTCCGCTATCGCCTGTGGCGGAACAGTTGACGGAGTTGCTTTGATGAATGCGTCGACGATTGAAGAAGCCCTGGAACGTCAGACATTTAGCAGAGATTTAGTTCTTGGATTGAACGTTCCCTACGGCACCGGGTTCGGGATCAATCACGAACGCTTACCTCTGACACCAAGCGAGAAGACCCTCTATTGGTTCGGCTGGGGAGGCTCCATGGGCGTCATGGATCTTGATGAACGGCTCACTGTGTCGTATGCAATGAACAAAATGGCGGGCGGCCTCGTTGGAGATGATCGAGCATTTAATCTCGTAGCGGCGGTCTATGCGGCAATTGGCAAGACATAAAGCCGCTCAGCAGATGCTAGATCGCCTGGATATCTTCAATGACGTCGGGAGGGAGATCGGCAGGTATTTCAGGAGAGGCACTGGCGCCAATCGCATCAGTTAGCCCTCCAAATCTCTCGGAAATCGCCTGCGCAATTTCGTCATGTCGTCCCACAGCCGCGAATTCTCTAACAACGTCATCGCTCACCAAAGATGCCATCTTGGACCATCCATCATTTTTCGAGAGAAAATTCAACTCTTGCCCTAGGTCCAGAAGATCGTGCTCTTCAAAAACCGGCCAATAAGCTTTCGTGCTTCCGTAAAAACCTATTCGATACCGAACCCAGTCCACCATCTCTTGCACTGATTGATCGTCGGGGCCGGTGCAGACGAAGCCGCCTCCGCTTATCTCGAACTCATCCAAGGTCCTGGAACTCTCACCAAGACCAGTCATGAGTTCAGGCAGAACCTGATGTTCCAAATAGGGGCGGGTGCAAAAAGCGTGGAGTCGCACACCGTCACAGACACGACCAGCCGTTCGCAGCATCGCAGGACCCACCGCCGCCATTGTGATCCTCGGCAGTGGAACTTCCAGAGGCTCAGGGGTGAAATTCGGAGTCATAAGGGAGAAGTTGTAGAACTCGCCCTCATAGTTCAACCGCTGACCAGTGCGCCATGTTTCCCAGATGGCTCTCACAGCTTCAACGTATTCACGCATTCTTCGTGCCGGCGGAAGCCACTCCACGCTGAACCGCCGTTCGTTGTGGCCCCGGACTTGACTACCGAGACCCAACTCAAACCGTCCAGCACTCGCACGCTGCAGGTCCCACCCTATGTTCGCGGCAACCATTGGGCTCCGAGGAAACGCTATAGCGACACCGGTGGCCAGCATCAGTTTTTGAGAGTGAACCGCTGCTACAGCAAGGGGAAGAAAAGGGTCATGCCTATTTTCCAGCGAGACTATGCCGTCGTAGCCGTCCTCCTCGATGCCTTTAATTGCGGCTGGAATATCTCGGAGATCTGCTTGAGGGAAAGTTGTAAATACCTTCATGACTCTGGTTGCGTGGGGAGAACATCGGCAAAGATCTCCCACTCCTTCCACTCTGGCTGAGGGGGAGCGACGTCACCGCCAGGAGCAAACTCGGAGATGGTTCCAGATTCCAAATCGTGGATATATCGCGGGCAATTAGGAAAAACGCGACTCACATGAACCTCCACGACTGCCTCAGATCCCTCGAACTGCTCTAAGGCCGACGCGCTGAGCAGAACCCGCGCGTTGCCGTGCACTCGTATCCGGTTGGCTTTTTCATTCTGACGAATAAATAGAAGAGCAACTCGACCCGTCTCTTGGATGTTTCCAAGCGATCGGAACATGCCGTTACCGTCGTATGACGGGAAACGGATTGTATGTTCGTCCAAGACTCGAACAAAGCCCGAGCGGCCACCTTTGTACGAAACATCGGGGAAACCAGCCTCGTCTACGGTCGCTAAGAAGAAGTATGTGGCACGCTCAAGGTAGGCAGCTGTCTTCTCATCTATCGATTCTTTGACGGTTACCTCTTTAAGGCGATCCGCTAATCGTCGAGCATCAAAGTGGTCCTGCAGGGCTCGAGCTCCCGTCCCGTATAGGTCACTCGCTTCTTCAGTCATCCCTTCACCCTAGACGGCTGCGCGTTACTCACTCCGTTAGGTCTTCGGCTTGTGAGCTTTACGAGAGCCTGCTTCCCAGTCCTCCATAACAGGGTCTGCTTCAAGCGTTCCCAAAACATTGATCTGCGGTGCCTCGCGAAGTGAACGCTTCATCTCGGCGAAGCCAGGAAAGCTGGCGAGTTCTATTACGGCGTTCCAAAGCGGAACTGCCTCTTCGTCGCTGGGAACCCTGGAAATAACTGGCCCGAAAAACGACAATCCTGAAGGTGGCTGGAAAGAGATTATCGGAGTCCCAACGTCACGCCCGGTACGTGATAACGCTAACTCAGTCTCTTCTTCTATGACCGCATCCCAGTCCGGGTCGTCTACCGCTAAGGCAAAACCTTTAGGTAAACCGGCGGTTTCGAGACAACGCTGTGCATGCTCTACTGTGCCGAGCTGTTTCCTAAGGCCAGGTCGTTGGTCAAGATCCCAATAGTGAACACCGAAGGCGGCGTACAGAGAAGACATGTAGTCACGTCCTTTGTCCTCCCTAACCTTCGCGGCGACCCTCAAAAACCTCAACCCTGCTGTGTGTCCTTGCTCGTAACCAGAAGGGAAGTCTGTGTCGTAATTCTTGTCTTTGTTGAGAATGCGCAGAGAAATGAAACGCCAATCAACCGAATAGTTAGTTTGCAGCGCGACTTTTTCTACCCACCTAGAGGTAACCCAAGCGAAAGGGCAAATTGGATCCCAAAAGAATTCGATGTCATATTTCTCGTTACTCATAACGACATGATTAGCACGTTGCGGCCTATGGTCGACTAGGTGAACGCGAACCCAAGTGAATCGACGGATGTCTCACCTCCCGAGATGTTGGACTCTGAGGGCGGGGGACATATTGCTCTGCACCATCTGGGTGGAGAAGGGCCGCCTCTACTGTTCGTTCACGCCACTGGATTTAACGCTCGAACTTATGGCCCATTTGTCGACAACCTCGCCCGCCACTTCAGCGTATGGGCTCCTGATTTGCGCTCCCATGGTTGGAGTACCGCACCGCTTAACGGGGACTACCAATGGACAAGCTTGGCCAAAGACCTTCTCCATGTAGTCGATCACCTTAAAATTGGTGACGGTCAACTTGATTGTGTTGGCCACTCGATTGGAGCGGCCACCTTGCTACTTGCTGACTCCCAGCGCCCTGGTCTGATCCGCCGTATGTACGGGTACGAACCTGTCATGTGGAGACCAGGCGAAGCATTTCCTCCTGGCGAAAACCCTTTAATCGCTGGGGCGCAAAAGCGGCGCGAAGTCTTTCAGTCTCGAGGAGAGGCATTCGAAAGATTCGCAAGTCGACCGCCCTTTGCGAGTTGCCGAGCTGATGCGCTTCTCAGCTATGTAACGAACGCATTTGAAGATATTGACGATGGATCGGTGCGTTTACGATGTCGAGGAGCCGAAGAAGCAAAGGTCTATGACGGGGAGCGGGTTTCGACTAACGACAGGGTCGTTGATTGCGCAGCCGAGATTGTCATAGGCAAAGGAATGGAACAGCAGTTCGGAAACTTAGGAATGCCTGCGGCTGAAGCTCTTAAAAATTCCTCAGTGATCGTCTACGAGGATTTAACTCATTTCGGCCCCCTTGAAGCACCCGACCGTTTAGCTGCAGATGCGTTACGGGCTCTTGGGGTGGGTTAGGTCAAAGGCCTCAAGCGATTGTCGTCGAGGAATTTAACGAACTGCTCTAGTACGAACCTCGGCTGATCTCGATGCGCTATGTGGCCGCAGTCGGGAATGAAGGTACCGATGGCATGTGAGACCTCGCGGGTAACACCGTGGACCATTTCCTCGGTGGCGTATTCATCACGATCACCCTGCAACACGAGAAGCGGGCATCTGATCTCCGAAAGAAGGCTGCGAATATCGAAGGCGGCAAATCTTGGGTCGAGCCAAATTTTGGCCCAACGGTCAAATGTGGTGTCAGGGTCAAGATGGTGACGCGACATGCCCTCAACAATTGAATCCCGCCTCGCTACAGCAGCTTGTACCCCGCCGATCACCGCTGATTCGACAAAGATGTGTGCAGCGATGGTCACCACAGCACGAGGTCTTACCTCAGGTAAAGAAGCTGCAATCAATGAAATCGTGCCTCCGTCACTGTGACCAAACAGAATCGGCTTCGAGATATTTAGTTGTCGTAGCAAAGTTGGCAGCGTCTCACGGGCTTCGAGATGCATGAAGTCAGGGTTGTAATGACTGCTACTTGCCGAAGACCGTCCGTACCCACTTCTGTCGTAGAGAAGCACCGGTAGTCCGGTCGCGGTGTGGATACTGTCTGGAAGATCACGCCATTGAGTGATAGACCCCAAGCCTTCATGCAGCATCACAATGGTCGGACGGCCATCCAGAACACCTAAAGTCTTAACGGCGATCTGGTCTTCTGAAACTTTCACGAACTCAATCATGGGTCAGGTCCGATGATTGACCACCTGGCCGCGTTTTTGCCAGTACTTTGCCGTTAATGGTGTTTCGTCCAATCATTGGCACGTTGGTGTACCTCCTGGATCGCGAGAGTAATAGTGTTCTGCTCATAAAACGCGATGCGCGTCCACAGGATGATCATTATGGAAAGTTCAACGGTCTTGGAGGGAAACTAGAACTCGATGAATCGGTCGTAGCGGGCGCCTGCCGTGAGTTCGAAGAAGAGTCCGGAGCGGTATTAAAACACTTGTCCTTGAGAGGAACCATTACTTGGTCAAACTTCGGTCCTAAACGAGAGGAGTGGCTCGGCTTTATTTTTCTTGCGGAATCTTGGGAAGGCGACATTGTCAAAAGTAACGAGGAGGGCTCACTCGTCTGGGTAAAGCTTGACCGGTTGCTGCAGGCCTGTGACGACGATGCGGAAAAGCGCGCCGAAGCCAACCTTCCCATGTGGGCGGGCGACCGCCACTTCGTTCCGATGGTCTTCGATAAGGACCAACGGCAATTTCACGGCACGATGCCATATGACGGAGACACGCCTATCGGATGGACTTATTCGAGGGTTTAAGGTCTACAGGCGAACGTATTCGTAATCGATGGGTTGAGTGTGAATGCCTGACACTGGGGGAGCGATCCAACTCGCCATTTGTCCGGGGGAATAAACGGGTTGCATTAAAGAGATAACGAAGTCCCTGTCGGAGTCGGTCGGAAGGAAATTCGATTCGCTACTTTCCCAGTCCGACTCTGAGAGGATTTCCCCTGAGGGAGCAACATATGCGTCTCGATAAATCCCAACTTGCCGGTGGAAAGCCTCATTGGGTAGATCCAAACGATATTGGATGCCGTGTTCTTCAAGTATCCGGTTCCAGCGTCGCATCCCCTTAGCGCAGTCTTCAATGTAGGACCGTCGTAACTGTTCGTTAACAACCGTGATCTTTGGGCGTGAAGTTTCTAGCCAACGGCCGTCGACTATTTCACTAATCGCGTCTTCGTCGTTAACCAAAACATGATCGTCTTCATACGACGGCTCTGCGAATCTGCCTTTCAGGCCAGCGGAGTAGTAGTTCGCAGCATTGGTTGAGGTTTCAGAGCCAAAGAGATCAAGTGAAACGGAGAAATGAAAGTTGATGTACTTCTGCAGGGTAGGTAGGTCGATTGCGCCGTACGGGCGCACGTCGTCGGTGTCGTACTCTTTCATAACTTCGCATGTTCGTTGAATTACCCGCGCGATACCCGAAGCGCCCACGAACATATGGTGGGCTTCTTCTTTCAACATAAAATCGCAGGTCCTGCTCAGCGGGTCGAACGCCGACTCCTTCAGAGCCCCTAACTGGTACTTGCCGTCCCGGTCAGTGAAGTAGGTGAACAACAGAAATGACAGCCAGTCGGACGTTTTTTCATTGAAGGCTCCGAGGATACGAGGATGGTCAGGGTCTCCGGAGTTTCTTTGAAGAAGGGCATCGGCTTCTTCTCGCCCGTCGCGCCCAAAGTGGGCATGTAATAAGTAGACCATGGCCCACAGGTGACGTCCTTCTTCGACATTTATTTGGAACAAGTTCCGCAAGTCGTAGAGAGATGGAGCCGTCTTTCCTAGATAACGCTGCTGTTCCACTGAAGCGGGTTCGGTGTCGCCTTGCACAACTATCAGTCGACGTAGGTCGGTGCGAAATTCGCCGGGAACTTCTTGCCAAACCGGCTCGCCCTTCATCTCGCCGAAACCTATTCGCCGGTCTTCTTCTGGTTCCGAAAGAAATATGCCCCACCTATAGTCCGGGAGCTTCACATGAGAGAAATGCGCCCAACCCTCACGGCCTACATCTACAGCTGTACGCAAATAAATTTCATTATCTTGAAACCCGACTGGACCCATTTCTAACCACCAGTCGGCAAATCGAGGTTGCCAGTTCTCCAGGGCCCGCTGAAGACGTCGATCACCGGCGAGATTTACGTTATTTGGGATCTTCTCGGAGTAGTCGATTTGTTGAGTCATGAACAAAAGCGCGATCGGAATGTTGGTTAGGTTCGTCGGTTGTCAAATCTAGGACGGGATCCAGTCCCGTACCGTTGCAATGATCCTTCTGGTCCACTTGCGTTTGGTCTAGTAAACACCCAATTCTGCCAGGCCGAAAGCCTTGCAAAAATCTTGGTAGCCATAGTTTCTGGCCCGCAGAATCGCTGATTTGCCTCCATGGCGGTCAATGCGTCAGCAGAAAAGCTTGACCGCTCTTCGATAAATAGCCGCAGCTCGTCGTTCCAGTCGAGATCGTCAGGGGTTGTTGTTACTAGTCCAAAACTTGCAGCCTCTGAAGCCGTCAAATCCCGATTGAGGATCTCGGAGATTTTGTCCAAAGAGTCTTCATCACCCCAAAGACGTGAGGCCAGCCGACTGAGGTCGTTCCACATCGGCAATTGACCCAAGTTGCTTTTAGTGACTCGGATGGTGGC
>Ga0208261_1000305_pt1 | contig 20115 bp, 21 predicted proteins | sample Knorr_S7_td_DCM__FD_185595 | JGI IMG/M metagenome (GOLD analysis project Ga0208261, IMG submission 185595) | Marine microbial communities from Southern Atlantic Ocean transect - Knorr_S7_td_DCM_ad_131m_LV_B (SPAdes) (version 3) | ecosystem: Environmental > Aquatic > Marine > Oceanic | place...
GCTTCTACTGAAATAGGTGATGCAGTTAAAATTAGTAATATTAATTTACCCGAAGGTGTCCAACCTACTATTAAAGATAGAGATTTTGTTATTGCTACTTTAGTGCCGCCTACTGTTGAGGTTGAAGAAACAAAACCTGAAACCTCTGAAGAAGGTGATGATGCAGAGAAAACTGAAGGAGAGACAAAAGATGCTAGTAGTTCAGATAAAGACGCTAGTGCAAAAGAAGCTACAGGAGAGAAAAAAGAAGGATCTTCTGAAGAAAAATCTAAATAACAAGACAACTTTAGTTTCACAATTTATATAAGTATTATGTGGTTTATAGGAGGTCTAGGTAATCCAGATTCTGTACATAATTTGACACGTCATAATTTGGGATTTGATGTAGCAGATAGCTTAGTAAATTATTATAAATTTAATGTATTAAAAAAAGATAAAAATAAGGAATTATATCAAGGGTATATAAATAATGAGAAGTGCTTTATTTGCAAACCTCTAAATTATATAAACTTATCTGGACCAGTAGTTTCTGAAATAATAAAATTCTATAAAATACCAAAACAAAAAATAATAATTATCCACGATGATATTGATCTAATTATTGGTAAAATAAAAACTAAAATTGGCGGGGGTAATGGTGGTCATAATGGTCTTGCAAGCATCGATGAATCGATTGGAGTTAATTATAAAAGAATAAGAATTGGCGTAGGACATCCTGGATCAAAAGAATTAGTTTCTAAATATGTTTTAAAAAAATTTTTAAAGGGAGAAAGAAATATTATAGATAAAAAAATTGATTTACTGACTAAATATTTTTCTTTAGTTTTTGAAAATGAAGGCTTACTTTTAACAAAAATAGCATTGTAAATAACTTATGGGATTTAAGTGTGGAATTATTGGTTTGCCTAATGTTGGAAAATCAACTTTGTTTAATGCTTTAACAGAATCTAATAAAGCTGAAGCTGCAAATTATCCTTTTGCTACTATCGAGCCAAATATTGGAAGAGTTGCTGTACCAGATCAAAGATTAAATATTCTCTCTAAAATAAGTAAAAGTGAAAAAACTATACCAACATATATAGACTTTGTGGATATAGCGGGTCTTGTTGAAGGTGCTTCTAAAGGTGAGGGATTAGGTAACAAATTTTTATCACATATAAGAGAAGTTGATGCGATTGCTCATGTAGTTAGATGTTTTGAAGATAATGATATAACACATGTATCATCAAAAATTGATCCCTTGAGTGATATCAAAATTATTACTACAGAATTAAATCTTGCAGATATTGAAACACTGCAAAATAAATTAAACTCATTAGAAAAAAAATCTAAACAAGGAGATAAAGAAATTAAAAATCAATTAAATATAATTGAACAATTATTAGAAAAATTAAGCAATGAAATAAATATTAGAAATATTGATTTTAGTAATGAAGATTTACATTTTATAAAATCATTAAATTTGATTTCTATAAAGCCGATGTTATATATTTGTAATGTTGATGAAAAATCTATTGTAAAAGGTAATATTTTATCTCAAAAAGTAATAGATCTTGCAAAAACAGAACAAAACAATAGTGTTATTGTATCTGCATCAATTGAATCACAAATAGCAGAATTAAAAATAGAAGAAAAATATGAATTCTTAAAAGAATTAGGCTTAGAAGAAACAACATTAGTAAAGGTCATTAATTCAGGATACAATATTTTAAATTTAATAACGTATTTTACTTCTGGACCAAAAGAATCACGAGCTTGGACAGTTACAAAAAATACATTAGCTCCCAAAGGAGCTGGTAAAATTCATTCTGATTTTGAAAAAGGCTTTATTCGAGCTGAGACAATTACTTACAATGATTTCGTTGAGCTTGGAGGAGAATCTGCCTGTCGAGACGCAGGTAAACTAAGACAGGAAGGAAAAGATTATATTATAAATGATGGCGATGTGATGCATTTTCTATTTAATGTTTAGTGAACTTCTCTCCACAAACGATTTTTTGCTAAAAAAATAATAAATCCTAAAATAATAAAAAATAAAATAACTTTGATCCCTAAATTTTTTCTTACTTCTAATTCAGGTTCTGCTGCCCAAGTTAAAAAAACTACCAAATCTTCAGCGAGTTGTTCTGCACTATTATTGGTTCCATCAGCATAATCAACAGATTCATCATATATCGGTTGAGGCATCGCAATTTGGTTACCCGCCATGTAAATATTATAATACATTCCCTCTCCAACTTCCATATCTGCAGGGGGATCTTTATATCCTAATAAGAGATTATAAATATAGTTAGCTCCATCTTTTTTTGCCTTGGTTATAACGCTTAAATCAGGTGGGTAAGCACCATTATTATTTGCTCTTGCTTCATTATCATTTAGATAAGGTGACACAAACCTGTCTGCAGGTCTAGCATCTCTTTCAAACATTTCTCCCTCATCATTTGGTCCATCTATAACTGTAAATTCAGAAGCTATTGCTTTTACTTGATCTTCAGAAAATCCAATATCAATTAAATCTCTATAATACAATAATTTCATAGAATGACAGCCTGAACATACTTCGCTATAAACTTGATATCCTCTTTGCAGAGCTCCTCTATCAAAAGTTCCAGTTATACCTTCAAAAGACCATTCATGCTGAGGTAAACTTTTAGTTGAACTTTCTGCTGCGAAAAGATTTGAGGTATAAAAAAATAAAAGAAAAAACAAAATGAAAATTTTCATTTATTCATTCCTAAATAAATATCGCTAATACTCGCTGGGAGAGTTTTGGGTTTTTCAATCCAATTTATGAAAGGGGTTATAATTAAAAAGAAACCAAAATAATAAATTAATCCTAGTCTAGCAATTAACAAATATAAACCTTCTGCTGGTTTTAAACCTACATATCCTAATATAAAAAAATTAACAAAAAATAACATCATAAACCATTTATACATAGGTCTGTAATTACAACTTCTAACTTTTGATCTATCTAGCCATGGTAAGAAAAATAAAATGGCTATAGCTCCAAACATTAATAAAACTCCTCCTAACTTATCAGGAACAGCTCTTAAAATTGCATAAAAGGGAGCAAGATACCAATTGGGGACAATATGAGCAGGTGTAACTAGTGGATCAGCAGGAATATAATTATCTACTTCAGCCATAAGGTTAGGGCCAAAAAATATAACTGCAGAAATAAGAACGCCAAATGCACAAACAGCTAAGGCATCCTTAAATAACATATAAGGAAAGAAAGTAACGGTATCGCCTTTTGATTTAATATCAATTCCAGCAGGATTATTAGATCCATGTACATGCACTGCTGCTACATGTAATGCCACAACTCCAAATATTACAAAAGGAAGTACATAATGAAGAGCAAAAAAACGATTAAGGGTTGCATTGCCTACTGTATAATCTCCGAGTAACCATGTTTTTAAACCTTCACCAATAATTGGAATAGCACTAAATAAATTTGTAATAACTGTAGCGCCCCAATAAGACATTTGGCCCCATGGAAGCGTATAACCTAAAAAAGATGTGGCCATCATAAGAAGATAAATGAAAACACCCAATATCCAATTAAGTTCTCTTGGGTATTTATAAGAGCCGTAATACATTCCTCGTAAAATATGAATGTAAATAACTATAAAAAAGAACGCTGCACCATTGGAATGAATATATCTTAATAGCCATCCATAATTTACATCACGCATTATTCTCTCAACACTATCAAAAGCCATATCTGTATGAGGTGTGTAATTCATTGCAAGAAATATTCCACTTACTATCATCACTACTAAAATTATAGTTGCTAATGCTCCAAAGCTCCAAAAATAATTACAGTTCTTTGGCATTGGATAATCTCCATACTCTCTCTCAAAATAAGATATAATGGGTAATCTAAATTCAATCCAATTTAGAACAGGATTTTTATATTTTTTAGGCTCAGCTGGTCCGCTCATACTTAACCTATTTTAATTGTTGTATCGTTTATAAAGCTATAGGGAGGAACAGCGAGATTAGTTGGTGCTGGTCCCTTTCTAATACGACCTGAAGAGTCATAGTGTGAGCCATGACAAGGGCAATACCAACCATTATACTCACCCTTCATGTCTGTAATTTTTTGACCAAGAGGTACACAACCTAAGTGTGTACAAATTCCAACAAGTACCAACCATTCATCTTTTTTGACACGATCATCATCAATAGCTGGATCTTTTAAGTCCTCTAGATTAACAGTTTTTGCTTCACTGATTTCTTGTTGTGTTCTTTTACGAATAAAAACAGGTTTTCCTCTCCATTTTACTGTAATGCCCTGACCTTCTTCAATATCAGCAATATTAACTTCTGTAGAACCTAAAGCTAAGGTATCCTCAGCAGGATTCATACTTTTAAGGAAAGGCCATATAAAAGCTGCAGTTCCTACTGCACCTAAAGATATAGTACTTAACTGTAGAAAACTTCTTCTTTTATTATTCTTAACTTCCGCCATAAAATTTAATTCTTATATCCTAAATAATGATAAAAATACTACAAATAATGTGCCAGCTTGACGCAATTATTGGTTAATGAGCTCGAAATATTTACCTGTAAATCAAGTCAATAGTAGAAAATTATACAAGTTATAAGATATATTAAAGAAAATTTAATATTTATAATTGTCTTTAAATTAGAATTAGTTGAATTAATATATGAGAATAGCACTTTTTGAACCTGACATTCCTCAAAATACTGGGAATATTTTTCGTTTAGGGGCTTGTCTAGGGATTGAAATAGATATCATTGAACCCACTGGTTATGTGTTTGATGATAAAAGATTTAGACGCTCATCGATGGATTATATAAAGTATATTAAATATAAAAGGCATCTAGATTGGGATAATTTTTTTAATTGGTCAGAAAATAATAATTATAGAATAGTTTTATTTACTACTAAATCTCAAAAAAAATATACTGACTATTCTTTTCAAGAAAATGATATTCTACTTTTTGGTCGCGAAAGTGCAGGTGTACCAAAATATGTTCATCAGTCTGTAAATGAACAACTAACTATTCCTATGGTTAAAGGTTTAAGATCTATTAATGTAAGCAGTTCAGTAGCAATCGTAGCAGGTGAAGCTTGTCGGCAATTAAATCGGTTATAATATATGTTAAATAAACAAAATTTAATCAAATATTTTGAAAATGGTATCAAATCAAATGCTAATTTAAAAATTGGAACAGAGCATGAAAAATTTATTTTAAACAAAGATACATTTCTTCCTCTAAAATATGATGAAGAAAATGGAATAAATAATATTTTTCTAAGTCTTATAGATTTAGGTTGGAAACCAATAATAGAGGGAAAAGAAGAAACTATAATTGGGTTAAAACAAAATCAACAAAATATTTCTTTAGAACCTGCTGGACAATTTGAACTCTCTGGTCAACCTCTAAGAAATATTCATGAAACATGTAGTGAAATTACAACTCACCTTAATCAAATGAAAGAATTATCAAAAAAACATAACTTTATTTTATTAGGTTTAGGTGTTGAACCAAAATTAAATTTAGACAATTTTCCTTGGATGCCAAAAAAACGTTATAATATTATGAAAAATTATATGCCTAAGGTTGGTAATAATGGTTTAGATATGATGCAAAGAACTTGCTCAACACAAATTAATTTTGATTTTATTTCAGAAAAAGACATGATTAAAAAATTTCGTGTATTATTATCTCTGGAATCTTTAGGAACTGCTATTTTTGCTAATTCACCTTTTTCTAAAAATAAATTAACAGATTTTAAAAGTTTAAGATCTTTTTATTGGATGAATACTGACAATCAAAGAACAGGAATAACGCCTTTTGTATTTAATGAAAATTTTAATTTTGAAACATATGTAGATTATGCTCTTGATGTACCCATGTATTTTATTGAAAGAAATAAAAAATATATTGATGTCGCAGGTTGCAATTTTCGTGATTTTTTAAATGGAAAACTTGATAAAATTCCTGGTGAATTTGCTACCGAGGATGACTGGGAAAGTCATTTAACAACACTATTTCCTCAGGTAAGGTTAAAAAAATATTTAGAAATTCGCTCTATGGATGCTTGTTCTTGGGATCAAATATGTGGTCAACCTGCCTTTTGGACAGGTCTTTTATATGATCAAGATAGTCTTAATGAAATTTATTCTATTATTAAAGAATGGGATAACAATGATAGAGATTACTTATATAAAAATGTTCCAAAATATGGGTTAAATACTAAATTTAAAAAAGGTACGATTTTAGATCTCGCTAAAAAAGTTTTAAAAATATCTTTAAGTGGACTTAAGAAAAGAAATTACATTTCTTCAAATAATGAAAATGATGAAAGGCAATACTTACAATCTGTAGAAGAAAATTTAGAAAAAGGTTTATCTCCAGCAGATATATTAATTGATAAATATTTAAATAAGTGGAATAAAAATCTCCTACCAATTTATGAGGAAAATATTTTCTAATGACAATTAAAAAAGTAGCAATACAAATGGATCCTATTGAAAAAATTGATTTGGATTTTGATACTTCTTTTTTATTAGCAAAAGAAGCCCAGGACAGAGGATATGAAATTTTTTATTATAATCCTAAAGATCTAGAGTATAAAAACAGATCAATATTTGCTTTAGGTCATTTTGTTGAATTATTTAACGATAAAAATAAATATTATAATTATTTAAGTAGTAAAAAAGAAATATTTAATCTTGAAAATGCCGATGTCATACTTATTAGGCAAGACCCTCCTTTTGATATGAATTATATTACATCTACTTATCTTCTAGAAAAATTATCATCTTCAACTACAGTATTAAACAATCCGTCTTCAATTAGAAATTCATCTGAAAAAATATATCCCCTTGAATTTGAAAAGTTTATGGCACCAACAATAATTACTCAGAATATTGTGACTATAAAAGAGTTTTTATTAGAACATCAAGATATTGTTACAAAACCCCTTTATGGTAATGGAGGAGAAGGCATCTTCAGATCAAGAATAGAAAATAATAAATTACAAGGAATTGATGAAAGTAAAACAAATTTAAATGAACCAATTATTGTTCAAAAGTACATTCCAGAAATAATTGAGGGGGATAGAAGAATTATCCTTATAGATGGTGAATATGCTGGGTCTGTTGCAAGAATACCTGAAAAAAATAATCTTAAAGCTAATTTTCATGCAGGAGGAAAGCCCCAAAAAACTGAACTTATAAGAAAAGATGAAGAAATTTGTAATGCCCTATCTAAAGATTTAAAACTAAAGGATCTTTTTTTAGTAGGAATCGATGTAATCGGTGATTATCTAACAGAAATTAATGTTACCTCTCCTACTGGTTTAAAACAAATAAATCTTTTGAATAATATAAAACTAGAAAAAATTTATTGGGATAAATTAGAAAACAAATTTTTTTAAAAAAATTCTTCAACTTTATTTAAACATTTTTCTATACCTAATTGATATTTTTGTTTTAAAAAATGTTGGGTTGTTTTTTCTAACCAATAATATTTTTTTTCAGGATTATGAAAATTGCTAAAAGAATTTAATGGGAAAGGATTCTTTAACATCTTTAAAATTTCATTTCTAATGATCTCATTAGACAAGTAATGAAAAGATTCTATTAAATATTGATTTAAAATGTCTTCATAGTTTGAAATTACATTAGGTTCTTCAAAAATTCCCAAAAAACGAAAATATCTATAAATTCTTAAAAAATCTTCTTTAATTCTTTTTTCTATGTTTCCAATAAATTTAATTTTATTTTCTTTTAGATCCCTAAGGCCATCAAAATAATCAATTAATCTTCCTTCACTCGTTAAATATAATGCATTTATTGTAAAATCTCTTCTATCTGCATCTATTTTCCAATCTTCAGTATACAAAACATCAGTATGTCTTCCTTTTTGTGCAATGTCTTTTCTTAACGATGTAATCTCTATCTTTTTATCATTAATAAATGCGGAAACTGATCCATATTTTTTTGCAAAATCTTGAAATTTAATATTATTTTTTTGAAGTATTTTAGTTGTATCATTAGGGTGAATATTAACTGCGCAGTCAATATCTTTATAATTTTTATTCAACAATGCATTACGAACACATCCTCCAACTAGCCTAATTTCAGCTTTTTCATTTTGAAAAATACTTACAATTTTATTTACTTCTTCTATATTAAGTAAAAAATCTATTGAATAATTATCCATTTAATTAAAATTAAAATTATTTTACTATATATGAATAAAATAAAAGATATCTGAAATGAATAAAAATTTTGAATCTATATTTAAAGAAATAAAAAACCTATTATATTTAGGGGCAAACAATAGAAAACACTCCTTTCATACTCCTACTTTTTCTAATATTTCAAAGAAAATGACGCTAGAATCAAGGATTGTAGTTTTGCGTAAATTTGATGAGGAAAAATTATTCTTAAATTTCCATACAGATTTTCGATCGCCAAAGATATTAGATTTAAAAAAAAATAATAATTCATCATTTTTATTTTATGATCACTCAATTAAAATACAGCTTCGTATTAAAACAATATCGAGTATTAATAATCAAAACGAAATAGCAAAACAAAGCTGGGATTTAACACAGTTATCAAGTCGTAAATGTTACCTAACAAAAAAAAGCCCTTCATCAAAAACAAATATACCTGAAGATGGTTTACCAAAGCACTTACAAGGCAAAGACCCAATAAAAAATGAAAGTGAACAGGGTTATAATAACTTTACAGTAATTCAAAATAAAATAGAGAGTATAGATTGGTTGTATTTAAGTTACTCTGGACATAAAAGGTTGAGCATTAACTTCAAAAATAATATGCCTGAATTTAGCTGGTTAATTCCTTAGTATAATTTAAAATTATCAATTATGCGAATATCTTCAATATAAAAAGATATAAATAATCGTGCATTTTTATTTTTTTGTGTAAGTAATAATTCATCATCATCTCTGACTTCTAAATAATCAACTTTAATTTTTTTATCTTCTTCTAAATATTGATTTAGATTTTTTAAATTATTTATATCAATTTGTTTTTTTAATAGATTTACACAATCATTAATTTTTAAAGAAATTTGATTGAAAAGAATTTCTTGATTAGTATTAAAATTATTATACCTTGATGATAAACTCATGCCATTTTTTGATCGCACAGATGGACAATCTATTAACTGAATAGGTAAATTATTTTTTTTAATTAATTCTTTGATTATTTTTAACTGTTGAAAATCTTTTTCTCCAAAAAAGACTGCATCTGGAGTAACAATATCAAATAATGACTTTACTACAGTTGTCACCCCATCAAAATGACCTGGTCGAAATTTATCACATAAAATATCTCTATATTTTGAAATTGTTTTTTTTCTTTTTATGCCTTCAGGATAAAGTTCTTCAATCTGAGGAAAAAATACTGCGTCACATTTCACTGTATTAAGTTTTTCAATATCTTGTTTTTTATTTTGCGGATATTTTTTAAAATCTTTAAGATCATTAAATTGAGTTGGATTAACAAATATAGATGTTATTGAAAAAAAATTTTCTTTCATTGAATTTTCTACCAAAGATAAGTGGCCATTATGAATACTGCCCATAGTTGGAATAAGGCCGATCTTTGTCCCATTAGTCCTAATTTTAGCTAATAATTCATCTAATTCTCTCTTATTTTCTAATATTTTCATATAGTTTCTAGTAATTATTTGACTTATACATCATCAATTCGTAATAGGGTTTTTTTTAATTAAACATATGAAAAGAACTTATCAACCTAGTAATATTGTGCGCAAAAGACGCCATGGATTTCGTGCACGAATGGCAACAAAAGCTGGTAGACAAATTATCAATCGTCGAAGAGCTAAGGGAAGATCGCAACTTAGTACATAAAGGCGGCCTAATGGCCCAAACGCTGAACACAATTAAAAAACGATCAACATTTTTAAATGTTAAGAAAAAAGGACAATTTTTACGTTCATTTTCTTTTAATATTCAAATTCTAAAAGATATGAACTTGGACAATAATATTAATGTTGGTTATACAGCTACAAAAAGATTAGGGAATGCAATAAAAAGAAATAAGGCAAAAAGAATTATGAGAGAATTGGCAAAAAAAGTAATTTCAAAATATGGTAAAAAAAATTTTTATTATGTGATAATAGCTAAAAATTCTTTATTAAAAACAACATTTAAAAACCTAGAAAGTGAACTGATAAAAATTATAAAATGATATTTAAAACAATTAAAACAATTATTATTTCTATTTTGATATTTTTAATTAAAATTTACCAATGGTTTATCTCACCATTATTAAAAACTAATTGCCGATATCTTCCCACATGTTCTGAATATTCAATAGAGTCACTTAAAAAACATGGAATAATAAAAGGTGTGTACCTATCTCTTAAGAGAATTTTAAATTGTCATCCCTTAGGTGGTGAGGGTTTTGATCCTGTTCCAAAAAATACTAAGAAAGAAATATAAATGGGAGAACAAAAAAATTTATTTTTGGCTATTGGTTTATCAATTGCAATAATTGTAATTTTTCAACTTTTATTTCCTCAACAAGCACTAGTTGATAAACCTATAAATAAAGAAGCTAATCAAGAAATTATAGAACCTTCAAGTTCTATAGATGATAATCAAAGCACTTCAATTACAACAATTAAATCAAGAAATGAGATTATCTCTAAATCTAATAGAGTAAATATTAAAACGTCTTCTTTAATAGGATCAATTAATTTAACAGGAGGAATTTTAGATGACTTAATATTAACAAAATATAATAAAAGACTTAATGATGACTCAGAACAAATTACTCTTTTTTCTCCTGATGGCACAAATAACCCTTACTACTTTGAGCTAGGTTGGAATCAATTAAAAGGGAGTGAAATCAAAGTTGATCTTCCTAATCATGAAACAAAATGGACAGCGTCAAGTTTAGAACTAACTCCTGAAAAACCTGTAGTTCTATCATGGGTTAATAGCCAAAATATTAAATTTCAACTAAAATTCTCTGTAGATAATGACTATCTTTTTGATGTTACTCAAACAGTTGAAAATAATAGCTCATCTGAAATAAAACTATTTCCTTACAGGCTAATTAAAAGAATTAATCTTCCTAATACTATTAATTTTTTCATTCTACACGAAGGACTAATAAGCTTAACAAATGATAAACTTCTAGAAAAAAAATATGATCATTTATTAGATGACTGCTCTTCTACTTCTAATACAAAAAAATTATTTTGTGACGATACTACCACTGGAGGATGGTTAGGATTTACAGATAAATACTGGATGGCAACACTTATTCCTGACCAAGAAAAAACCATCACTGCAAACTATAGACATGGAAATAATGGTAGGGATGATTTTAGAGTTGGTTACGTAGGAGATAATATGGAAATATCTCCTCAACAAAATATTTCATATAATGGTAAAATTTTTGCTGGAGCTAAAAGTTTAAAAATCTTATCTAATTATATGGAAGATGGTATACCTAAATTTACTGATTCAATTGACTGGGGTTGGTTTGCTTTTCTAACTAAACCAATATCATATGCTCTTAATTGGTTTTATGGTTATGTTGGAAATTTTGGTTTAGCAATAATTGCTTTTACAATATTGATGCGATTAATTCTTTTTCCACTTGCACAAGCATCATTTAAATCAATGGCTAAAATGAAAAAACTTCAACCTGAAATGCAAAGACTTAAAGAAACATATCCGGATGATAGACAAAAAATGCAACAAGAGTTGATGGCTCTCTATAAAAAAGAAGGAGCAAATCCAGTTGCCGGTTGTCTACCAGTTATAGTACAAATTCCAATTTTCTTTTCCTTATATAAAGTTTTGTTTGTAACTATTGAAATGTATCATGCTCCTTTCTATGGATGGATTCATGATTTATCAGCTCCTGATCCTCTTGGTATTCTTACAATATTTGGTTTGATCTCTTGGGATGTTCCTGGTTTTTTATCCCTGTTAAACATTGGTATTTTACCAATATTTATGGGATTCACTATGTGGTTACAACAAAAATTAAATCCTGCACCTGCAGACCCTACCCAAGCTAAAATCTTTGCTTTATTACCATTTGTCTTTACATTTGTTCTTGCCGGATTTGCGGCAGGACTAGTTCTCTATTGGTCAATTAACAATATATTATCAATAGCCCAGCAGTGGTTTATACAACGAAGAATTTTAGCTAAAAATGCCTAAAGAAAATAAAGCTTTAAAGATTTTTTTTTCCAAAAATAATTTTATCGGTTCTTACATTGATGTTAAAAAGATTTTGGACAATCAGCTACCTGAATTTTGTTTTGTTGGTCGATCAAATGTTGGAAAATCAAGTATAATAAATGCCGTTACTAATTCTAAAAAATTAGCCAAAATAAGCAAAACTCCAGGAAGAACACAATCTATAAATTTATTTAATATTAACAATAAAATAAATCTTTGTGATTTGCCGGGATATGGTTATGCAAAAGTATCTAAAATTAAAAGAGAATCATTATCTTCTTTAATTGAAGATTATATTATTAATAGAAATAACTTGATTAAAATCTTTGTTTTAATTGATTGCAAGATAGGTATAAAAAATACTGATATAGATATGTTTGATAAAATTGGAGAAACAAATAAAAAATTTTCAATTATTTTAACTAAAATTGATAAGTGCTCTATAAATTTTGTTAAAAACCAAAGTAATTCTTTAGTCTCTTTAGCAAAAAATTATAAAAAAAATTTTGTAGAGATATTTAACGTGAGTAGTATTAAAAATTTAGGTATTATAGATATACAAAAAAAAATATTTAATTTATCAAAAAATAATGAAATTTAATTTTCTTTCAAAAAGTGTTCAAAATTATTTAATTAATAAAGCTTCTACATTAGCTGAAGCTCTTCCATATATTCGTCAACATACTGGAAAAAATATAGTAATTAAATATGGTGGACATGCAATGGGTGATGCTGCATTGGCTAAAAAATTCTCTCAAGACATAGGTTTAATAAAAGAGGTAGGAATAAATCCTATTATAGTTCATGGAGGAGGTCCACAAATAGGGGCAATGTTAAAAAAGAAAAATATTAAAACAAAATTTGTTGAAGGCTTGAGAATTACAGATAAAAAAACAGTAAAAATTGTTGAGAAAGTTTTATCAAAAGATATCAATAAAAAGATAGTTTCAGATATTAATTTAACTGGAGGTAAAGCTGAGAGTTTTTCAGGCAATATAAATAATTTAATTCAAGCAAAAAAATTGAAAATTGCTATTAAGGAAAGTGATTCTAATATTGAAAGAATTTTAGATTTGGGTTTTGTAGGAGAGCCAACAAAGATAAATATAAAAAAAATTTTAATATCCATAAAAAACGGTAAAATACCAGTTATAGCTCCACTAGGAATTGATAAAAATGGCAACACATACAATATAAATGCAGATACAGTTGCTGGGGCAGTAGCAGGCGCTCTCAAAGCAAGTAAATTACTATTATTAACTGACGTCGATGGAATACTTGATCAAAATAATAAGTTAATATCTTCTCTTAGTTATAAAGAAGCGTTAAAAATTTATAAAAAAAAATATATATCTGGTGGAATGAAGCCTAAAATTGCAACATGTATAGAAGCCATATCAAAAGGGGTTAATGAGGCAACTATTCTTGATGGAAGAATATCTCATGCATTAATTTTAGAATTATTTACAGAACATGGTATAGGGACTCAAATTTATTCAAAAATAAATGTCAAAAATAAAAAATAAAATTAATACTTGGGTTTTCGACTTAGATAACACACTATATTCTGCAGATAGTGGTATTTTTCAACAAGTTCATGTTTTAATGGGTGAATTTGTTTCTAAGCATTTAAATATTGATATTAAAGAAGCAAAAGAAATACAACGTAAATATTATAAACAACATGGCACAACTTTAAGAGGAATGATGGATAACCATGGGGTTGACCCTGATTATTTTTTATCTGAAGTTCATAAGCTGGATTATTCAATTATTGGTCCAAATATTGATTTAAACGAAGAATTGAACATTTTAGAAGGGAGAAAAATTATTTATACTAACGCAAACCTTCAGCATACTGTCGATGTATTGGAAAAACTTCAATTAACAAATATGTTTACTGATATTTTTGACATTAAAAAAGCTAATTATATTCCAAAACCAGAAATATCTCCCTATAATCAATTTATAAAAGATTTTAATATTGATCCAGAAAGTACAATAATGTTTGATGATATAGCTAAAAATCTTGTTCCAGCAAAAAATGTAGGTTTTACTTCTGTTTGGATAGATGCAGGGTATGAAAATTTTAGTGATGATATAGCTAGTTCTAAAAAATATCTAGATTATGAAACTAAAAATATATCAAATTTTTTAAATCAAGTTAATAAAGGTGAAATATGAGTGAAATAGAAAAAATTATTGAAGATGCATGGGGGAAAAAAGAAGATATTAATCAAAATTCAGAAGCAACAATAATTGATTCAATAAATCAAATTATTGAAGATTTAGATGCTGGAAAAATTCGTGTTGCAGAGAAAATTAATAATGAATGGGTTACTCATCAATATATTAAGAAAGCAATAATGCTGAGTTTTAGAATTCATGGAATGGAAGCCTTGTCAGGTCCTTATAGTTCTTGGTATGATAAAGCACACTTGCTTAAAGGAAAAACTGCTGGATGGAATAAAGAAGATTTTGAAAAAGCTGGTTTTAGAATGGTTCCCAATTCACCAGTTAGAAAAGGTTCATACATAGCAAAAAATGTTGTTTTAATGCCGTGCTTTATTAATACTGGGGCATATATAGATTCTGGAACTATGATGGATACATTTTCAAGAGCAGGATCTTGTTGTCAAATTGGAAAAAATTGTCATATATCTGCGGGAAGTGGAGTTGGGGGAGTATTAGAACCAGCACAAGCTTTGCCTACAATAATTGAAGATAATGTTTTTCTAGGTGCAATGTCAGAAGTTGTAGAAGGAGTAATTGTAGGTGAAGGATCTGTGATTAGTATGGGTATGTACATTGGTCAATCAACAAAAATTGTTGATAGAAAGTCTGGTGAAATTACTTATGGGAAAATTCCTGCTTATTCAGTTATTGTGCCGGGATCATTACCAGATAAAAATAATCCAAGTGCGCCTTCTTTAAGTTGTGCGGTAATTATAAAAAAAGTTGATGAAAAAACACGATCCAAAACATCAATTAATGACTTATTACGTGATTGATGAATAATTTAAATTTTGATCCAATAGTTTTGACCCAAAATCTTGTGAGGTGCCCAAGTATAACACCTAAGGATTCTGGTGCATTAGATATAATTGAAAATCATTTAAATAATTTAGGTTTTAATTGTCAAAAACTTCCTTTTTCAGGAGATAATTCTTATGAGGTTAATAATCTATTTGCAACAATTGGAACTACTGGAAAACATTTAGCTTTTGCAGGACATACAGATGTCGTTCCTCCAGGCAATGAAAAATCTTGGAAATATCCGCCTTTTTCTGCAACAATTGATAACAATAAACTTTATGGACGCGGATCAGAAGATATGAAAAGTAATATAGCTTGTTTTATATCAGCTACTAATGAATTTATATCAAAATATGGAAAAGAATTTGGAGGCAAATTGTCTTTCATCATTACAGGTGATGAAGAAAAAGATGCTGTTAATGGTACAAAAAAAATGCTGGAATGGTCAAAACAAAACAATATTGTTTTAGACCAATGTATTGTAGGGGAGCCCACTTCTAATAAAGAAATAGGAGACAAAATTAAAATAGGTAGAAGAGGAATAATAACTTTTTATCTTTCAGTAAAGGGCATTCAAGGTCATACGGCTAGTGCTCACCGTGCAGAAAATGCAACACATCATTTAACTACATTATTAAACAATTTGATTTCAGAACCTTTAGATAATGGAAATAAAAATTTTTTACCTTCTTCAATTCAAATAGCGACGATAGACGTTGGCAATACTGCTGCTAACATTATTCCAGAAACGGCAAAAGCAACAGTTAATATTCGATACAATGATTTACACAACAGCAAAAGCCTAACTGAATGGATGCAAAAACACATTAATGATGTATTTGATAAAATAGATAAAGCTAGTTGTGTATTTGAAGTAGAAGCAAATGGAGAATCTTTTTTAACGGAACCAGGAAAATTAAGTACGTTAATAACCAAATCAATTTCTGAAGTAACTGGTAGAAATAGTAAACCTGAATTAGCTACTGATGGTGGAACTTCAGATGCTCGTTTTATTAAAGACTATTGTGAAGTAGTTGAATTAGGCATTAGAAATCAAACACTTCACCAAGTTGATGAATTTGTTTTTATAGAGGATATAAAAATGCTTCAAAAAGTATATCTAAAATTATTAGAAAATTATTTTAATAAAATTTAGTAGCCTTTTTTTAAATTAACCTCACTTTTAATTTTTTTAACTTTTTTTATACTATTTATTCTTTTAAAAATGTAATTTACAGAAGATTCTATATCTGTAACTGCTGCGATATGGGGTGTAATTGTAATATTTGGAAGATCCCAAAATTTATGATTTTTAGTAAGTGGCTCATTTTTAAAAACATCTAAAGAAACATAAAAATCTTTATTTTTTATTAAATGATTAATTAAATGCTTTTCATTTATTGAATTTCCCCTACCTACATTAATTAATAAACCTTCTCTTTTCATTTTCTTTAGAAAAGTTTTATCAATAAAATTATTTGTTGCTAAAGTTGCCGGTAAAATAGAAACAACAATATCGCTTTTTTTTAAAAATATATCAATTTGATTTTTTGTAAAAACTTCAAATGGAATTTTAGTATTATTTTTAGAATTTTTATAACCTATAATATTATAATTTAATTTTTTAAGATTTTTTCCTACTTCATTTCCTAAAAAACCTACTCCTAATATTCCTATTGTTATTTGTTGATTAAGTAAAGTTTCTTCTTCTTCTAACCATTTTTTTTTAATTTTTCCATTTTCAAATTTTTTTAATTTTAATTGATAGTATAAAACTTGTGAAAGAATATGATTAAACATTCTTTTAGACATATTAGTATCTTTAATACGAAAAATTGGCGTGTCTTTATAACTTGGTAATTTTAAAATATGATCAACACCTGCACCTAATGAGAAAATAACTTTTAATCTGCTTAATTTTTTAAATATGTTATCGGGTAAATTCCAAATAATTGCACATTCTATATCTTCAAATTTAAATTTGTCTTTAAGAGTATATATTTGATAACCAATAAACTTTTTTTTAATAGATAATATCCATTTATTTTGGTTGGGCCATGGATTGTAAAATAAAATTTTCATAATTTATTAATTAGTTAAACTCTTTATTATCGATAGATATTTATCAGATATAATTTTCCAACTAAGTTCATTTTCAGCTCTATGTTTTGCATTTATACCTAATTTTTCTCTTAGTTTTTTGTTTATAATTAATTCTCTAATTGAATTTTCAAGTTCATTAATATTATTGATAATTTTTCCTGTAACATTATCTAAAACAGCTTCTGGAGTGCCGCCCTTATTAGAAGCTATAGAAGGTATAGAAAAGAATGCAGCTTCTATATAGGCAATGCCAAACCCTTCAATTGAATTATTTTTTGTTTCATCAAGTGTAGGCATAATCATTAAGTCTGTTTTATTAAATATATATTTTTTTTGAGAGTCATCTATATTACCTAAAAAAATTATATTTTTTTGAAGGTTATTTTCTTGAACAAATTGTTTTAAACTTTTTTCTTCAGGACCATTTCCAGCAATAAGGTATGTTAAATTAGAAAATTCATTTAATAGTTCTTTAATTGCTTTTATAATAATCAAATGACCCTTTCTTTTTTCCAATCGAGCTAATGTCAAAAGTATAGGATCTCCATTAATATTATTGATTTTATTTTCTTTTAAATTTCTTAAATCTGAAGCTCCCGGATATATAACATTAATATTACTGTGTGATTTAGTTACTCTACTTACAAGACTTTTAGTATAATTAGAATTTGAAATTATGCTATTTGTTTTATTTAAAGTCTGATTTATTCTTTTATTTTTATTTGGATTAGAGGACAATAATTCATTTCCGTGTGCAAGACAAATTGTTGGTATTTTTTTATTATTAAAATAATCTATGCCAATTTCTAGACTTTTCCAACTATCAGCTATGATGAGCTTTACTTCATTTGACTCAATAAAATTCTTAACCTCTTTTATTTTTTTCCTGCGCCTTAAAAATTTTATACCTCCTGTTCTATAAACTGTTATTCTGTTTTTATATAAATTATCATACTGAGCATCATTAGTTAAATGATGACTATCTGCAAAAACAATAATTTTTTCAGAATTACTTAAACTTAAAGAAAGATTACTTATTAAATTTTCTACTCCTCCAATTCGGCTAGGAAAACATTGAGTTAAAATTAATATCATTTTTTTTACAGTGGCTTTGTTACTAAATATAGCCAGTTCCTCTCATCTTCATCAAGATATTTATTTAAGTTTTCATAAACTTTATTGTGATAATTATTAACCCAATCAATTTCATCTTTAGTTAATAAACTAACCTTTATCAAATCTCTATCAATTGGCGCCCAAGAAATTGTCTCAAATTGAAGAGAGTTTTTGCCATTAACAACACACAAAATTAAATTTTCTATTCTTATTCCATATTTTCCTTCTTTATAGTAACCGGGTTCATTAGAAACAATCATACCTTCTTCAAGGATGCCATCACTTTGGCCTTGATTTTTAGCTATTCTTTGAGGTCCTTCGTGAACACTCAAAAAACTACCTATGCCATGCCCAGTACCGTGATCAAAATCGCAATTTATTTCATTAAGCCATTTTCTTGCCAAATGATCAATGGAAGAGCCTTTAGAATTTTTAGGAAACTTAACTACAGCAATAGCAATATGTCCTTTCAGGACTCTAGTAAAACGATCTTTTTGTTCATTATTGGGTTTCCCAATAATAACAGTTCTAGTTATATCTGTAGTGCCATCAAAATATTGTCCTCCAGAATCAAACAAATAAATTTGATTTTTTTTAAAACGTAAATTTGATTTCTTCGAAACTCTGTAATGAGGTAAGGCAGCATGTTTGCCAAAAGCTGATATTGTCTCAAAAGAAGGAGAATAAAATAATTCATTTTTTTTTCTTAATGCCAATAAATATTGAGAGGCTTTTATTTCATCCATCTTATCAATATCAATTTTGTTTTTTAACCAATATAAAAATTTTGAAATCGTTACTCCATCTCGAATATTAGCTTTCTTTGCACCCCCTATTTCTACTAAGTTTTTTTTAGCTTTTAGATATAGACAGGGATTTTCTAAATAATGAATTTTTAGTCCTATGTCTTTACATATTTTTTTGAATAAATATGGTGATTCTTTTTTATCTATTCCTATAGTTTTTTGAATTTTAATTTTATTTATAAATAATTTAAAACTTTTAAAAGAATGAACATTAACATATTTATCTATTCTATTAATAATTTTCTTAATTTTTTTCTTTTCAATAAATAATTCTACTTTTCCTGTTTTGGGGATTATAACATAACAATATATTAAAGGGGTAAACATTACATCATTACCTCTTATATTTAAAAGCCATGCTATTGAGTCTAAAGTATTTAATAGATAATAGTCAATTGAAGCTTGTTTAATTTTATATTGTATTTTTTTAATTTTATTTATTGTTTTATCTCCAGCATACTTTTCTTCATGTAAAAAAGCTAAAGAATTAGGAAATTTTGGCTGGTCTTTCCAAAAAAAATCAATTGGATTACTTTCTAAAAAACTTAAGGAGCATTTAGAAAATTTAAATATTTCTTCTAATTTAGTTACTTCATTTATAGAATGTAATGATTCATCTAAAGCGATAATTTTTTTTTCTTTCTTATATTTTTCTAATTTAGTCCAATATTCTTTCAAATGTTTGATTTCAAAAAAATTTTTATCTACTTCTTGTTTAACTTGATTGGTATACCTACCGTCAACAAATATATATGCTTTATCTTTTTCTATTATAGCTCTTCCTGCAGAGCCTGAAAATTTTGT
>Ga0208261_1000306_pt1 | contig 20098 bp, 20 predicted proteins | sample Knorr_S7_td_DCM__FD_185595 | JGI IMG/M metagenome (GOLD analysis project Ga0208261, IMG submission 185595) | Marine microbial communities from Southern Atlantic Ocean transect - Knorr_S7_td_DCM_ad_131m_LV_B (SPAdes) (version 3) | ecosystem: Environmental > Aquatic > Marine > Oceanic | place...
TTAGATATTGGACAAGGAAAAAATCCTCTTGAATTTGGTCCTATGACTGACATGGCTAATGTAATGGAAAGAATTGCAAATGCTGAACAATTTTTACCTGAAATCTGTACTCTTGATTGCGGAACTTTAAACTTTGGAGATAGTTCAGTTATTACAGTTAATACCCCAAATGATTTAAGAAAGGCTGCAAAAAGATTACAAGATATAAAAGTAAAACCTGAAATAGAAGCATTTGATTTAGGTAATATGTGGTTTGGTGCACAACTTTATAAAGAAGGATTGCTTGATGATCCGCCCATGTTTCAAATGTGTTTAGGAATTCCTTGGGGAGCACCAGCAACTCCATTAGCAATGCAAGCAATGAAGGATATTATGCCAAAAGAAGGCGTATGGTCTGGTTTTGCAATATCTAAAAATGAAATGCCATTTGTTGCACAAACTGTTGTAATGGGTGGAAATCCAAGAGTAGGACTTGAAGATAATTTATATTTATCAAAAGGTAAACTAGCAACGAATGCTCAATTAGTTGAAAAAGCAATTAGAATAGTAACAGATCTTGGAGCATCTATTTTGAATCCAGAAGAAACAAGAGAAAAACTTAAGCTTGTAAAACACAAGTAATGTCAAAAATTAAAAAAGTGGCTGTAGTAGGCGCCGGTGTAATTGGCGCTGGATGGATAATTAGATGTTTAGCTCATGGAAAAATTGTACATGTTTATGATAAAAATTTAAAACTAAAAAAAAATTTATTAGCAGAAATAAAAAGAACTTGGCCGTTTGTTAAAAAACTTTTTAATAAAAAAAAATTATATTTAAAAAATTTTAAATATTTTTCATCTCTAAAAGATACTTTAAATGATGTTGATTTTGTCCAAGAGTGCGCTCCAGAAAATTATTTAGTTAAAACTAAATTAATTAAATCAATATCAAAATATATTAAAAAAAATGTAATAGTTTCATCAAGTTCTTCAGGTCTATTACCAACAAAGATTTTTTCAAAATCTATTAATCCTCAAAGAGGAATAATTGGTCATCCTTTTAATCCAGTTTATTTATTACCACTTGTTGAAATAGTTCCAGGAAAAAAAACTAATAAAAAAAGTTTAGTAGAAGCAAATAAATTTTATAAATCAATTTCTATGAATCCAATAACTGTTAAAAAAGAGTTGCCAGGCTATTTATCAGATAGATTACAAGAAGCTTTGTGGAGAGAAGCTTTACACATTATTAATGAGGGATATGCCTCTACTAAAGACTTGGACAGAGCAATAGAAGATGGGCCTGGATTGAGATATTCTTTAATGGGAACATTCTTAACTTTCCATCTTGCTGGAGGAAAACTGGGGATGAAACATATGCTTAATCAATTTGGTCCTGCATTAAAATTGCCTTGGACAAAACTAAAAGCTCCAAAACTTACAAAAAAATTATCTAATAGATTAATTTCTGGAACTAGAAATCAAACTAAAGGAAAGTCTATTTCAATACTATCAAATATAAGAGACGAATATCTTGTAAATCTTCTGAAACTAAGAAAAAAATACGAAAATAAACTAAGATAATAATTATGGAAAAAAAATTTGTAACAAAAACTGGAGGATGTATTTGTGGAGAAGTAACTTTTAAGGTTAAATTAGACGAAATACCTAGAGTTTTTAATTGTCATTGTATTGATTGTAGAAAAAAAATTGGAGGAATGATTACGATTATTGACCTAAGAGAAGGTGCAATTGATATTGATAAAACTAAACTAGGGATTTTTGAACACAAAGCTGGAAGCGGAAAAATAATTAAAAAACATTATTGTAAAAAGTGTGCAGCTCCAATTTTAACTTATGTTCAAAAATATAATAAATTTTATCTATATGCTGGCATGCTAGATGATATTAGTATTTTAAAAAAAGCAAAAAATATTTGGTATAAAGATTCGCATTTTCCATTTATGGAAATAGATGAAGAAAAACTGAAAATTTAATTTTAATCCATTCTAAAAGTATTTCCATCTATACTTATTATTTGACCAGATATTCTTTGAGCATCGTCAGAAATTAGATAGCAGCAATTTTTTGCAATATCTTCTTCATAAACCCAAGTATTCATAGAGGACATAGAAATAAATTCTTTTTCGACTGATTTTCTTGAAACTTTTAAAAATTTTGCTTTATCTTTTATAACTCGTCCCATTCTGTCTCCTTTAATTGTACCTGGACATATTGCATTAACTCGAATTTTAAATCTTCCTAATTCCATTGCTAATGTTTTTGTCATTCCAACTATCGCCCATTTACTAGCAGCATACGGAGATCTTAAAGGAAATCCAAATATACCAGCTGTAGAAGACAAATTTATTATTACACCTTTTTTATTTTTTTTAAGCATAGGAATTGCAAATTTTGAAAAATAAAAATGGCTTATTACATTTATTTTTAAAGTTTTTTCCCAATCTTTAGAGTTTAATTTTTCCAAAGTACCAGTAGGTCCTGCGATGCCAACATTGTTAATTAGAGCATCTATTTTTTTTGTTTTTTTTTTTACTTTTGAAAAAAAATTAGAAACTTCATTTTCATTTGAAGCATCACAAACATAGGAAAAAAGTTTTTTATTATTTAAAGGATGTTTTTTTATTTTGTTAACAAATTTTAAATTAATATCACATACAAAAACTATTGCTCCTTTATCCAAACATTCTTTTACTATTATCCATCCAATACCTGATGCTCCAGCTGACACAACAATTTTTTTATTTTTAAGGTTTTTAGACATATTCAATCTGCTAAACCATCCGATCTAGGTTTATTTCTTTCAAGATGAATTGGTAATACTTTTCCGTAAATAGCCTTTGAATGCTCAGGTGTATTTACTCTCCAGGGATCCAAAACATAAGATGGTATACACAAATACCTAGATTTTTGCCCTCTTATTTTTGTTACTCTATGAAGGGTAAAACGACCCTTAAATATTTGTAAATCACCAGGTTCTAATTTTAACTGTCTAACTCTTGTACGGTCTCCATTAATTACTTTTCTAACCTCTTCAAAATTTTCATTATGCGGTCCTCTAATATTAGGACAATATTCAAATATTCCACCTTCATCAGGTTTTTGAATCATTATACTTAAAGTAAATTCACAACTATCAAAGTGCCATGGAAGAATTCCCTCTGGTTTCATAACGTTATAAGCATGACAAGCTAAAGGGTCAGCCCATCTGTAAATAGGCGAAATTCCTAGGCAGGCCGAGACAAATTGCAATAGTTCTTCTTGTTCATAAAGGAATTTCATTTCAGATTCTTTCGGAAAACAATCTGAATTTAAATAACCATTATCACGTTTCATAAATATTCTTTTTGGATGGTTTTTAGGTAGAGTAGAGTCATCTTTTGAATATAGATATGCGTTAATACTTTCCTTTGACATATATACTTCATTTAATTGTTTTTCTAATTCTTCATTCATAATTTTTATTGATTTTGGTTGAATAAAATTAGCTATAGTAGAACAACTATATTGATCTAAATCTTCTTTACATTTTTTAATTAAACTTTTTATTTTTGGAGAGTTTAAATCATTAATAGGATAATTTTCAAAATTTATAATATCTTTTAAATTTTTCATAATTATTGGATATAATTATGACTTTGATAAAGACTTTTGTAATTCTTTATTTGTAATATATCCTTTTATATTTCCTTTTTTGTCAACGACTTCACAATTTGCATTTGTACAAACTACCTGTGGAAGAAACTCTTCAATAAACTGATCTTCCTCAATTTTTACCAAATTATTTTTATCAATTTCATTAGACTCTTCTATAGGCTTCATAATAATTTTTGCTTTTAATACTTTTGCTCTATTAACATCCTTAACAAATGCTTCCACATAGTCATCAGCAGGGTTCATTACAATGTCCACAGGAGTTCCAACTTGTACTAATTTTCCTGCATTTAATATTCCTATATGATCACCTAGTCTTAAAGACTCGTCTAAATCATGAGTAATAAAAACAATTGTTTTTTTTAATTCTGACTGAAGATCAAGCAGTTGTTTCTGCATATCACTTCTTATAAGTGGATCTAAGGCAGAAAATGCTTCATCCATTAACATGATATCGGTATCAGTAGCCAAAGCTCTTGCTAATCCAACTCTTTGTTGCATTCCACCAGATAATTGATTTGGATATTGATTCTCAAAACCAGTAAGGCCAACAGATTCAATTTTTTCCATTGCAGTTTTATTTCTTTCTTGCTCCGATTTACCTTGCATTTCTAAACCGTAACCTACATTTTGTATTACAGTTTTATGAGGGAACAAACCAAATCTTTGAAAAACCATACTCATTTTATGTCTTCTAAAATCAATAAGGCTTTCTGTATTTAAGGACATAACATTTGTTCCTTCTATTAAAATATCTCCATCTGTAGGGTCGATTAGTCTATTTAAGTGTCTGATCAAAGTAGATTTTCCTGATCCAGACAACCCCATGCAGACAAAAGTTTCTCCTTCTTCAATTTTTAATGAAACATTGTCTAATCCAACTGTATGTCCTGTTTTTTCTAATATCTCTTCTTTTGTTGCTCCATCTTTAACCATAGGAAGAACAGTTTTTGGATTACTTCCAAATATTTTATAGACATTATTTATTTCTATTTTTGACATTTTTTACGTAGTTTTAACAGTAGCTACAATTACATTAAAGCAAAGAAAAAATTCATTTCAACCATTAATTGCATTGACAATTTATGGCCATTAAATAATCATAAGTTGATGGTTCAAATAGAGAAAATTGAAAAAGGTAGATCAGATCTTAAAATTAAATGGAGTGATGGCGAGGAAAGCAAGTTCAATTATTTATGGTTAAGAGATAATTGTCCAGCGGCTCATGATAAAGATTCACATCATAGAATGTTTAATATTTTAAATGTTTCAAAAAATATTTGTATAAAAAATTTTGCGATTAATAATTCTGGTGCCCTTCAAATTGAATGGAGTGAAGGAGATCATACAAGTTATTACGATATAAACTGGCTTAGAGAAAATTGTTATACAATAAAAAACAAAACAGAATATGTTTCTCCATATAAATTATGGGACAAAGATCTTAAAAACAAGTTTGATACAATTTGTATAGATCACGATGAAATTTTAAATACTGATGAAGGTTTAATTAAGTGGTTAGAGCTTTTACACCACAAGGGTATTGCTATTGTTAAAAATGCTCCTGTTGAAAAAAAATCTGCTTTTCCATTATTAAATAGAATAAGTCACATAAGAGAAACTTTCTTTAAAACACCTTTTGAAGTTATAAATATTCCAAAACCGAATAATTCTGCTTATACAGCGCATGCACTTAAAAACCACATGGATTTACCTTGGTTTGAATTACCACCTGGATACCAATTTCTTCATTGTTTAATCAATTCAGCAAATGGAGGAGACTCATCTGCTGTAGATGGTTTTGCTGTTGCAGATTATTTAAAAAACAATGAAAATGAAATTTTTAACACATTAGTAAAAGTTCCATTAAAATTTAGAGATATGGATTATACACAAGTATCTCATAGAGGTTTTCATGCACCAGCAATTAGTTTAACAAAGGATGGAGATTTTCATGATATAAGATTCAGTGTTGCAACAATGGGTGTACTAGACTGCCATCCCGATCTAATGGAATCTGTATATAAAGCTCATCATAGATTTGGAAATTTATTGCATGATGAAAGATTTCAAATTAATTTTCGTTTAGAGCCAGGTGATATTTATTCATTTAACAATAGAAGAGTATTGCATGGTAGAACAGAATTTGATCCAAGTTCAGGTCAAAGACATTTACAGGGCTATTATATGGACAGAGATGAAATCATAGGAAGATTAAATTATCTCAAAAAATAATTTTAGCAATTTTCAAATATTAAACTATTATTTTTACTGTATTTTTTAAACTCTGTTTTTTTTTTAATTGTATAAAAAAATTTTTTTACTTTTAAATCTTGAATTTTTTTATTATCTAAAAAAACTTTATCTAATACAAAAAAATTTATTTTATCATACTTAGATTTTTCAATTATTTTTTTGATACTCGATATTTTTGAAAAAGATAACCCAACTTTAATATCTGATTTAATTTTTAGTAAGTTGTAAATATTTTTATGTTTAAAAGATATAAATATGCACTTTTTATATTTAGCTGTTTCTTTGACTAGTTTATTAAGAATTTTTTTTGAAAAATAAGGTTTTATCTCTATTAATAATGGAAACTTGTTTTTTGAAATTTTTAAGAGTTCATTAAGAAGAGGTACAGGTTTTTTTTTAAAAGCACTTATTCTTTTTATATAAGAATACTCTAAATTTTTGACACATAAATTTTTTTTAAAAATTCTATTTAGAGTAAAATCATGAAAACATATAAATTTATTATCTTTTGTTAAATGTATATCTGTTTCAATTCCAAATCCTTTACTAAACGATTTTTTAAAAGATGTGAGAATATTTTCTTTAAAATTACTATTTATTATCCCTCTATGAATAATGTGCATAACCAAAATAAATTCTTTTATAATATTTATAATTCATACCCCTTTTGCTCATCTTCATTGTCAATTAACTCCTCTGGAAAACCTTCTGCTCTAAATTTAATTTTATTTAAATCCTCCATTCTTTTTACAATCATTGAAGACCAAGCTCTTGAACCATATTTTTTATTTCCATCTTTAAAAATTTCAACAATTTTTGGTGATATTTCCAATGGTGCCTTTAATTTTTTTGCCAATTGATCAAATAAACTAGTGTCCTTTAATACCAAATCCATCGTAAAGTTAATATTATATGATCCATTTAAGATAACTTGACTTTCTGTTTCATGAACAAAGGAGTTTCCAGAGGAAATTGCTATCCCTTTGTAAACTTTTGAAAGATCTAAATTTGATTTTTTAGCAATTGTCCAAGCTTCACCTAGTGCAACCAAATGAACTGAAGCAAGATAATTAGTAATGATTTTTAAAATTGATGCAGAACCTAGTTCTCCTGTGTGTAAAATTTTTTTTCCCATTGCTGTTAGAACGGGTAGAATTTTTTCAAAGGATTTTCTTTCACCTCCTACGAATATTGCAATGTTTCCTGTAGCAGCTCTATGACAACCACCGCTTACTGGTCCGTCTAAAGGAATAGCTTTTTTTTCAATAACTTTTTTACCAATTCTTCTTACTTCAGATTCATCCGTTGTACTCATTTCTAACCAAATTTTCTTTTCGGTAAGTCCACTTAAAATTCCATTCTCTGCTTCCATTACTTCAGCACAAATTTGAGGTGAAGGCAAACATGTTATAATCAAATCAACTTGTTCAGCCAATTCTTTTGGCGAATTTACAACTTTAGCACCTAAATCAGAAAAAGATTTAGTTAGATCTTTGTCTAAATCTCTTACTGTTAAATCAAATTTGTTTCTTATTAAACTTTCAGCAAGTTTTCCACCAACATTTCCCAAACCAATAAATCCTATTTTCATTTCTTAACCTCTTCTTTTGTAGTTTTTGTAAATATTATCATAATCACTCCTATAATTATTATTATTCCACCAATAAATAATTCAGATGTAGGTTCTTCTCCCAAAAGAAATATTGCTGCTAATAAACCTGTAGGAGGAATACCCATCGTAACAATTGGAAGAACTTTGTACAAAGGGTTATTTTTTAGGACATAATAAAAACAACCATAAGTTATTGGCTGCATAATGAATCCGATGTAGATTGCAATTATCCAATGATCAAAACTTGCTTCTGACAAATATTTTATTGTATTTCCATCTATTGCTGCAGATAAAAAAATTAATATTGGACCAGAGAACAACGCTAACCAAGCTACGAGCGCAAGTGGATTTATTTCTTTACTTAAAGGTTTGACAAGAACTTGTCCGAGCGCCCAAACTGCTGATCCTAAAATAGTTAAAGCTATACCAAATAATTTACCATCTAAATTAGGAGAACCAGTTAAAATATAGACGCCAATAAAAGCAATAGAGATTCCTATCAAAGCTCTTAAAGTTGGTTTTTCTTTAAGCATAAAAAAAGCAAAAATAACCCCAAAAGGAACCTCAGTTTGCACAAGCAATACCGCTGCTGAAGCATCAATGTAGTTTAATCCTGTATAAGTAATACTGTACTGTAAAGTATTAGCTATTAATGATGCAATAAATATTTTCTTTAAATATCCTTTTGGTATTGGAAACCACCAAATCAATATTGATGCTGCAAAAGTAAACCTTATACCCATTAAAAGAATTGGAGGAAAAGACTCAAAGGCAGGTTTTGCAATAACAAAACCAAAGCCTAAAAAAATAGGAACTAAAGATGCTATTAAGGTATCTTTTATATTCATGTAGTTATTTTTAATATTAATGATTATTAAAGAACTTGTGATATATTCACCTTTTAAAATATGAATTCAACAAAAATAGAGCCTAAATATATCAGCAAATCAAATCCCAGAGTTGGTCTAATTGCCTTAGCCAGTGATTTTATGATTGAGAAAGACTTTATAAATGTCATCAAAGATAGAGATATTGATTTCTTTGTTAACAGAATAGAATGTTATAATCCTCTAACAAAAGAAAATCTAATTAAAATGTCTAATAAAGTAACCGAGGTTACAAAAGATATTTTGCCAGATCAGGATATCGATTGCATTGTTTATGGATGTACATCCGGAACAATTGCTGCAGGGTATAATTCGATTGAACAAAAAGTAAAAGCTGCAAAACCGATGGCAGACGTTACGACACCAAGTAGTGCTGCAATTAAAGCTTTAAAAAAGTTAAATATTAAAAAAATTTATGTGTTTACACCTTATAGTAAAAAACTAAACGACGAAGTACTAGAATATTTTAATAGCGAAGGTTTTGAAATTACTTCTAATTCTTATTTTGATATTGAAGCTGATTACGATATAGGAAAAGTTGATCAAAATTATTTGTATGATGTTTTGTCTAAAATTGATCTTAATGGAGCCGAAGCCTTATTTGTCTCATGTACAGCTTTGCCAGTATTACCGATTATTGATAAGTTGGAAAAAAAATTAGATACAATAGTATTGTCCAGCAATCAGGCGCTAATTTGGGATACTCTTGTAAAAATAAATAGAAATAATTCAGTAGAAGGTTTTGGAAAATTATTCCAATCAAATTAAATGCTTTTTACTAAAGAAGAATATCAACAGAGATTAAAAAAAGTTCAAACCGCCATGCAGAAAAAAGGAATTGAGCTTTTAATTTCACACGATACCAATAATATGAATTATTTAACAGGATACGATGCATGGTCTTTTTACTATGCTCAATGTGCAATAGTACATGTTGATGCTGACGAACCTTTATGTTTCGTTAGAGCTCAAGATGCAGGAGGAGCATATATTAAAACATATTTAAAAAATGATAATATAATTGTATATGATGAAAATTATATACATACATGGCCAAAACATCCTTACGATTATCTAGTTAAAATTATTAAAGAAAGAAAATGGGATAAATTATCTATTGGTCTTGAAATGGATGCTCATTATTTTACAGCGTTTTGTTATGAGAAGATAAAACAAGGGTTGCCCAATGCAAAAATTAAAGATTCAGAAAGATTAGTAAACTGGGTACGTTTAGTAAAGTCAGATACCGAAATAGATTTTATGAAATCTGCAGCTACTATTTCTCAAAATGGAATGAAGACTGCATTGGAGGTTATAAATCCTGGTGTAAGGCAATGTGATGCTGTTGGAGAAATACAAAAATCGTTATTTTATGGAACTTCAGAATTTGGTGGAGAATATTCAAGTATAGCAACATTGTTACCAACAGGTAAAGGAACATCTGCTTCACATTTAACAGCAACACAAGAGAAATTTGTATCAGGGGAAGCAACAATTATTGAACTTTCAGGAGTCTATAAAAGATACCATGCACCAATGGCTCGAACAGTTCTATTAGGAAAACCAGATCAAAAAAAAATTGATACAATGAATAAAACAATTGAAGCTTTACAGGCTGGAATTGATAAAACAAAACCTGGAAATACAGCAGACGATGTAGCCCAAGCTTTTTGGAAAGTTTTAGACAAATATGGAATAGAAAAAAAATCTAGAACCGGATATTCTATTGGAATTGGTTACCCACCAGATTGGGGAGAACATACTTTAAATATATATAAAGGCGACATGACAGTTCTAGAGAAAAATGTGTGTTTTCATATGATAGCAGTAATGCAATTTGGAGATTGGGGGGTTGAAGCTTCAGAAGCGATTAGAGTTACTGATAATGGTAGTGAGTTATTTTGTAATTTTCCAAAAGAACTACATATTAAAAGCTAATTAACTATTGCAAAAATTTTAAACAAATGATTTATAAACTTCTCTATGGTAAAAAATAACGAATTTGTAAAGTTTGACAAAGTTGACAAGAGTTATGATGGAAAGATCTTAGTTGTCAAAGATCTTAATTTAGATATAGCCGAAGGTGAATTTATAACTATGCTTGGACCATCTGGTTCAGGAAAAACAACATGCTTAATGATGTTGGCAGGATTTGAAACACCAACCAATGGAGAGATTTATTTAGACGGAAATCCAATTTCAAATATTCCACCTCATAAAAGAGGTATCGGAATGGTATTTCAAAACTATGCGTTATTTCCCCATATGACTGTTTATGAAAATTTAGCTTTTCCTTTAAGAGTTAGAAAATTTTCTAAAGATGATACGGATAAAAAAGTTGAGAAAGCATTATCTATGGTTTCTTTGTCTGGTTTTGATAATAGAATGCCAGCTCAATTATCAGGAGGACAACAACAAAGAGTTGCGGTTGCAAGAGCTTTAGTTTTTGATCCTTCAGTAGTATTAATGGATGAGCCATTAGGCGCATTAGATAAAAATTTGAGAGAAAGTATGCAATATGAAATTAAACATATTCATGAAAGTATCGGAGTAACAGTTGTTTATGTCACGCATGACCAAAGCGAAGCTTTAACTATGTCAAATAGAATTGCGGTTTTTAATGATGGGAAAGTTCAACAATTATCTAGTCCCGATAAATTATATGAAGAACCAGTAAATTCTTTTGTAGCAGAATTTATTGGCGAAAATAATACATTCTCAGGAGAAGTGACAGATATTTCTAAAGATAAATGTAAAATTAAATTGGACTCAGGTAATGAAATTTTAGCTAATCCTATTAGAGTAAAATCAAAAGGAGACAAAAGTATAGTTTCATTAAGACCTGAAAGAGCAATTATTGATCCTGAGGATAAAATGGATAATAAATTTAAAGGTAAAATAGAAGAAGTAATCTATCATGGAGACCATACAAGAGTAAGATTAAACTTATTAGGAAACAAAGAATTTATATTAAAAGTTCCAAATAGTTCAGCTAGAATGGATATAAAATTAGGCAACGAAATCAAAATAGGTTGGAATGGTTTTGATGCTAGAGCCCTAGATCCTAAATAATTAAAAATTAATAATTTATCCAGTAAAATTAAGCTTAATTTGAGTAATTGAGCTGTTGACTCTCAATACTGATATTGTTGTAATCCGATTTTTAAAAAAACGTTTAAACGGAGGATAAATGAGAAAATTAGCTAAATTATTTTTAGCCCTTACTTTTGCTCTTAGTATTACAACATCTTCATTTGCAGTTACAATTGCATCTTGGGGTGGAGCTTATACCGAGTCTCAGAAGTTAGGTTATGGTGATCCTACTGCCAAAGCCTTAGGCATAGAAATTAACTGGGTAGACTACTCAGGTGGATTATCAGAAATTAAAGCACAAAAAGAAGCAGGAGCAATTACTTGGGACATAATTGATGTATTTGCTTTTGATACGATTAATGGATGTGACGAAGGTATATTTGTTGAATTTGATTTTGACAAAGATTTCCCAGCAGCTCCAGATGGAACGCCTGCTAGTGAAGACTTCTTTACTTCAATGCCTAGTAAATGTGCAGTAGGAAATATTTTATATTCTTGGAACTACGCTTATAACAGCGACAATGTTAAAGGTACTCCAAAAACTATAAAAGATTTCTTTAACACTAAGAAATTTCCTGGAAAAAGAGCAATATATAAATCTGCTTTAACAAACTTGGAAATAGCTTTAGCAGCTACTGGAACAAAACCAGGCAAAGGTGGAGCGAATATATATGAAAAATTGAATACTGAAAAAGGTGTTCAAAAAGCAATGGATACTATCAAAAAACTTTGTACTGATCCTAAAGGCGGATGCGTATTTTGGTCTGCTGGTGCTCAACCACCGGAATTATTAATGAGTGGTGAAGTTGTTATGGCAACAGGTTGGAATGGTAGATTCTTTAATGCTACAGTTGGAGAAGGTGCTCCAATCGTTCAAGTATGGGATGGACAAGGTCTTGACTATGAGTATTTTGCTCTAGTTAAAGGTGGTCCAGATGAAGCAAACGCTAAAAAAGCTTTAGCAATGATGACTAACACTGAAATGTTAGCTGGAAGTGCTAAGTATATAGCTTACGCTCCTTGGAGAAAATCATCCATCGAAGTTATGAAAGCAGGAGAACCCTGGTATAAAGATGGTAAAACTAATATGGTACCACATATGCCAACTGCACCAGCAAACACTAAAAATTATTTCCTAGTTGATCCATTCTTTTGGGCTGATAACGGCACAGAACTTGGTGAAAAATGGGAAGCAATGAAAGCTGGTCTATAATTTAAGTTTTAAACTTTAAAATTATATATTATATTTAGGGCGGTTATTTTATAACCGCCCTTTTTATTTATGAGCTCTGAAACAAAAAAAATTTTAACAACAGATGGCATCCCTCTTGAGGTAAGTTTAAAGAAAGCTGAAAAAAAAAATAAAATCAAAGCATTTCTTCTTGTTTGCCCCTTATTATTTTTTATTCTTATTACCTACATTTTTCCAATAGGTGAAATGTTTACAAGAAGTATAGATGATAAAATGGTTACAAATATGTTACCAAAAACATTTAAAGCTATGGAAACTTGGGATGGAAAAGAACTCCCTCCAGAGGAAGTATTTGCTGCTTTTTTGTCTGATTATAGGTTTTTAGCTGAAAAAAAAGAACATGGGAAACTAGGTCAAAGATTAAATAAAGAAAAAAATGGATTTAATACAATTCTAAAAAAATTATTCAGAAAAATGAAAAAGTTTGAAGATGGTAATGCCAAAGAGCAAATTATGGAGATACATAAAAGATTTCGAGATGTTAAGTATTGGCAAGCAATCAAAAGAACGGCTCCACCTTATACTATGGCTAAATATCTCAAAGGAATGGATATGTATTATGATGAAGATGGCAAAATAGTTCAAGTTGAAGAAGATAGAAGAATTCACAGGATTCTTTGGTTAAGAACTTTAGAGGTAGCTTTTTTTGTTACTCTATTTTGTTTTTTGATGGGATATCCGATTGCTCATTTACTTGCAACTTTACCAATGAAATACAGTAATTTGTTAATGATTTGTGTACTCTTACCTTTTTGGACATCTCTTCTAGTAAGAACAGCAAGCTGGATGATTTTGTTACAACAGCAAGGAATTGTAAATGATTTTTTTGTCTGGATAGGTTTAGTTGCAGACGATAATAGACCAGAAATGATGTATAACAAGACAGGTACTTATGTAGCAATGACACAAATTCTTTTACCGTTTATGGTATTACCATTGTACAGTGTTATGAAAACTATATCGCCAAGCTTAATGAGAGCAGGAAAATCTTTAGGAGGAACGCCATTTGTTTCTTTTTGGAAAGTTTATTTTCCATTAACAATACCTGGCATCGGAGCAGGATGTTTGTTAGTTTTTATACTCGCAATTGGGTATTATATTACTCCAGCATTAGTTGGAGGTGCGTCTGGTACATTGATTAGCAACCAAATAGCTTATCATATGAAGGCTACTTTAGACTGGAGTTTTGCTTCTGCTATGGGATTAATGCTTTTAACAGGAGTTTTAGTTGTTTACTGGATTTATAATAAACTTGTAGGAATTGATAATATTAAGTTAGGATAAATATGGCATTACCAAAGTATACAGAACCACATTATAGAATATGGCATTATATATATTTAACTATTTGTGGATTTGTATTTTTCTTTTTGATTGCTCCATTATTTGTAATATTTCCATTATCATTTAATGCAGAGGAGTTTTTAGTTTTTTCAGAGGGAATGAAAAGACTTGACCCTGATGCATTTTCGCTAAGATGGTATGAAGATATGATTTATGGAACCAAAAATCCATGGGGTGCAGCTGCAAGAAATAGTTTTATAATCGCAATATTTGCTACACTAGGATCAATTATTTTAGGAACTGTTGCAGCGTTAGGTTTAAGTAGTAGGCACATGCCTTTTAAAGGTTTAATAATGGCAACTTTAATTTCACCTATGATTGTTCCTCTTATTATTTCTGGTGTTGCAATCTTCTTCTTTATGGCAAAAGTTGGTTTAGCTGCAACACATTTAGGAATAATACTTGCACACATTATTCTTGGGACTCCATTTGTTGTAATAACTGTGACTGCTACACTTTCTGGTTTTGATCATAGCGTTACAAGAGCAGCCTCAAGTTTAGGTAGTAATCCAGTTAATACTTTTTTAAAAATTACACTTCCTCTTATTTTGCCAGGCGTTATTTCAGGTGGATTATTTGCGTTTGTTACATCATTCGATGAGGTTGTGGTTGTTTTATTTTTAGCTGGATTAGAAAACACAACTATTCCTATTCAAATGTGGACTGGTTTAAGAGAACAATTAAGTCCTACTATTTTAGCAGTTGCGACATGTTTAATTGTTTTGTCTGTACTAATTCTTGTGACTGCTGAACTACTTAGAAGACGCTCAGAAAGACTAAGAGGAATCGTAAGATAATTATTATTATATTAATCATTTAAATAAATTTATGAGTATTAAAATAAATCAAGTTGTTATAATTGGATCAGGTACAATGGGAAGTGGGATTGCTGCACAATTATGTAATGCAAATATACCAGTAACATTATTAGACTTAAAAACAGAAATTAGCGAAAGAGCAAGAGAAAGAATTTATAAATCAAGACCTCCATTATTAATTGATAAAAAAAAAATTAATAATATTAAAGTTGGAAATATAAATGATAATCTTGATATTTTAAAAGATGCTGATTGGATTGTCGAAGCTGTTGTAGAAAGAATAGATATCAAGCACGATATATATAATAAAATATTTAAAAATCGAAAGCAGGGAGCAATTGTTTCATCAAATACTTCCTCTATCCCTATTAAAGTTTTATCACAAAAATTAACTTCAGAAGAAAAAAAAGATTTTTGCATAACTCATTTTTTTAATCCTGTAAGATATATGGGGTTATTAGAAATTGTGAAAAATGAAAATAATGATCTGAATAAAATTAACTCTCTTAAAAAATTTTGCGAAATTGAATTAGGCAAAGGAGCTATCGTATGCAATGATACACCGGGATTTTTGGGTAATAGAATAGGAGTTTATGCAATGCAAGTTGCTATGACAGAAGCTTTTAAAATGAAACTATCTATTGAAGAAGCCGATGCAGTATTTGGCAGACCAATGGGTATACCTAAAACTGGAGTATTTGGTTTATATGATTTGATTGGGATTGATTTAATGTCAGATGTTTTAAAAAGTTTTGTAAAAGAGTTAAGTGAAAATGATGAATTTCAAGTAGTTGCTAAAGAAATACCTTTAGTAAGCAAGCTTATCAACGATGGATATACAGGAAGAAAAGGAAAAGGTGGATTTTACCGAATGAACAAAGAAAATAATAAAAAAATTTTAGAAGCAATTAATTTAGAAACAGGAAAATATTCACCTTCCAAAAAAATAGATCTTGGAATTGAAACAATAGATATAAATGGATTGATTAATAGAAAAGATAAGTATGGTGAATATTCTTGGAGAGTAATTTCAAAAATTATTAAATATGCTTCATCTTTAGTTCCGGGTATTACCGATAAATTTAATGACATTGATGAGGCAATGCGCCTAGGGTTTAATTGGACAATGGGACCTTTTGAAATGTTAAAATCAATAGGAGTCAAAACCTTTTTTGAACGTATTGATAATTTTAAAAATAATAAGTTTTTAGAAAATCTTTCAAAAAGCAAAGATGAAAATTTTTATGGAGATAGACAATTATATACAGAAATAGAAACATTAGGAAAAATTAGACCTAAAGCTATTAAAAAAGATAAAAATAAATCTGCTGAGATTTATAGATTTGAAGATTTTAATATAGTTGAGTTCACTACCAAAGCTTGTGCATTAGATTATGATTCTATGGACGCATTAAAAAATGCAACTGATAAACCACTTATAATAATTAATGAGGCTATGCAATTTTCTGCTGGAGTAAATTTAAGGTATACGATGAATTTTGCAGAAAAAGGAGATTTTAAATCTATAGAAAAATTTATTAAGTACTTTCAAGAAACTTGTAAACATTTAAAATATTCTAAATATCCTGTTATATCAGCACCTTCAGGCTTAGCTTTAGGAGGTGGTTTCGAAGTTCTTTGTCAGAGTAATTTTGTAGTTTCTCATACAAATATAGTTGTAGGACTTGTAGAGACTATAGTAGGTTTGATTCCCGCGGGCGGAGGGTGCAAAGAAATGTTATGGAGATGGGCACAATCTGAAGAAGGTAAAAAAGATCCTGATTACGCTCCATTAAAAGTATTTGATATTATAGGTTATGCAAAAACTGCAACTTCTCCAACAGAAGCCGAACCTTTGAAATATTTAAAACCTGAAGATAAAAAAATAATGAGTAGAAATAGTTTGTTGTCTGTTTCAAAAAAAATTATTGATCAAAATAGAGATTTTACAATTCCTAAAGAGTGCTTTTTTAATTTAACAGGAAAGTTAGTTTACGAAAAAATGCTTAAAATATTAGAAAAACTATATGACGATAAAATTATTTTAGATCATGGAATGGAAGTTGGTAAAGAATTAGCTACTGTTTTAAGTGGTGGAGATACTAAAATCGATAGAACTTTGACCGAAGACAATCTTTACAAATTAGAATTAGATGCATTCATGAGACTGATAGAAACTAAGAAAACCCAGGATAGAATTACGCATACTTTAGCTACTGGTAAACCATTAATTAATTAGCTTTAGAATAGAGACAATTTTTACAATTTAAATTTAAGTTCAAAATTATATATATTAAGAATGTCAAAAAAATTATCAAAAAAACAAATAAAAAACGCATCTGATATTTTAGTTGCATGGAAAAAAAAGATGCCTTTTTATTATGCAACAGCAATAATCATTGTTTTTTTAATTGTGTTGTTTCAATAATTTAAAAAAATTAATATAATCTGGTCTTAGAACATATTCAGACTTATTTCCTTTTTTTATTTTTTTTAGAGCATCCATTCCATGTATTACCTTACCAACAGGTGTATATTCTCCTGTATACAAAGGTATTGCTTTTAATGTTATAAAAAATTCACTGTCTTCTGTATTAAACTCTTCTCCTCTAGCAAATACTACACTTCCTTCATTAAACTTGTATTCATCATTTAATTCTGATTTTAAATTACCAAGTCCCGACTCTCCACTCCCCACTTTAAAGTAATTTAAATTATTTATATTCCCATATTCTAGATCACCAGCTTGAATTAAAGTATTTTCAATTACTCTATAGAAAGTAGAACCATTGTAAGATCCTTTTGAAATAAGAAATTTAAATCTTTTTACAGTCTTTGGTGATAATTCTGGAAATAATTCAATAATGACATTTCCACATTCAATATTCATAACTACTATATTTTGTGGATTACTAAATTTTATTTTATTTAAATCAATTTTTTCAACAAAAAGACATTTATTTTTTATAATTATAAAAAAGATTAAAGAAAAAATCCCTAAAGAAATTAAAAAAAAAAATAATATTTTTTCAGAAAGAGAAGCTCTAATTTTTTTTTTCACAATAAATTAAAAATTTTTGATTTTATTAATTCTATTTTTTATATATTTTACTTTATTTAACAATACTGGATCTAACTTAATTTTTTTTTCGACAATTGTATTATCAATTATTATAAAAGAGTATACTTCAGCCATATCCTCAGATGCTATTGATTTAGAGTATTCAGTAAAAAAACCATTTGTTTTTTCATAAAGATCTAGACCAAGACGATTTGAACAAGTTGAACACTCTGCATATTTGAAATTTTCTTTATTAAATTTTTCCCAAGTTTTTTCATTAAACATATTTTTATATGTATCATGAATAATATGAAAAACTTCATGATGAATTACTCTTTCAAAATATTTTTCAGGGAAGTTTAAATCTAAAATTAGAGTTCTTTTATTATGATCTGGTATTCCACCAGTATTGATTCCAGATATTAATAAATTTTCGCACATGACTATAAATCGTAAATTTATTTTATTTAAAAAATTATAATCATATTTCTGTAGGTTTTTATTTATTATATTAAATTTTTTAATTAATTTTTGTTTATTAGATTTTTTACAACTTATATTATTTTCAAAACCAATTTTAAAATCTTTTTTTGCATTTAGATATTTTAATCCATTTTTAGTTTTAATTTTATATATCTCTAAATTAGGGATTTTAATTAAATTAAAAATTTCGTCTGCATTCGAATTACTTAAAGCTAGAGTTAAAAGTAAAATTAATAAAATTCTCATTAAATAATTATAGACTAATACGTTCAGATAATATTATCTTAGTTTATTATAAAATGAAAAAGGAAAGAAATAAGAATCCAATTCAACCGGTTAGTGGAACAAAAGTTCCTCGATACGCTGGACCAAATACTTTTGCTAGATTGCCTGAACTTAGAGATGTTGAAAGTTGTGATGTGGCTATAGTTGGAGTTCCATTTGACTCAGGAACTAGTTATAGACCTGGAGCAAGGTTTGGCCCTCAAAGTATTAGACAAGCATCTAGGCATTTAAGAACAAACTATCATCCAAATTATGATGTAGAGCCTTTTAAGATTCAACAAGTTGCTGACGCAGGCGATATTGCATGTAATCCATTTAATATAGATGAAGCCATTAAACAGATTGAAATTGGTGCAACTGAACTTTTGAGTAAAGTAGGTGGAATTATAAGTTTAGGTGGCGATCATACTATTGCAGTTCCTTTGTTGAGAGCTGCAAACAAAAAAAACAATGGTCCAGTTTCTTTAGTGCATTTTGATGCACATCTAGACACCTGGGATACTTATTTTGGTGCCCCGTATACTCATGGGACTCCGTTTAGAAGAGCACGAGAGGAAAATTTATTTTTAGATGACGCATCAATGCATGTTGGAATAAGAGGGCCATTATACAGTCGAGATGATCTTAAGAATGATGAAAGTTTTGGTTTTAAAATTATACATTGTGATGAATTTCAAACTGAAGGTACAGACAAAATTGCTGAAAGAATAAGAAAAAGAGTAGGAGACAATGCTCTTTATCTATCAATTGATATTGATGTTTTAGACCCAGCATTTGCCCCAGGTACTGGCACCCCAGAGATTGCAGGCATGACAACAAGAGAAATGGTTAATGTAATTAGAGGTTTGTCAGGATTAAATCTTATTTCTGCTGATGTTGTAGAAGTTGCACCAGCCTATGACCATGCTGAGGTCACTTCCTTGGCTGCAGCCACAATTGTTTTTGAATTAACCAATTTATTTGCAAAAAAATAACTATAGGATAAATTTATATTATGCAGGATAAAAAGAATTTTTATATTAATGGCAAATGGGTGTCTCCAGTAGAACCAAGATCGTTTGAAGTAATTAACCCAGCAACAGAAGAACCTTGTGCTGAAATTTCACTTGGAGGAAAAAAGGATGTTGATGCAGCAGTAACATCTGCGAAAAAAGCTTTTGAAACTTGGGGTTTTACTACAAAAGAAGAAAGACTTAATCTGTTTGAAAAGTTATATGAGATTTACAAAAAAAATTGGGATCAAATGGCAAAAACTATTTCTCTTGAAATGGGAGCACCAATTGATTTTTCAACAGAACTTCAAACAAAAACTGGAGCTAGCCATATAAAATCATTTAAAAATATTTTAAAAAAT
>Ga0208261_1000308_pt1 | contig 20090 bp, 18 predicted proteins | sample Knorr_S7_td_DCM__FD_185595 | JGI IMG/M metagenome (GOLD analysis project Ga0208261, IMG submission 185595) | Marine microbial communities from Southern Atlantic Ocean transect - Knorr_S7_td_DCM_ad_131m_LV_B (SPAdes) (version 3) | ecosystem: Environmental > Aquatic > Marine > Oceanic | place...
AAGTCGTTACGCCATTCGTGCGGGTCGGAACTTACCCGACAAGGGACTTCGCTACCTTAGGACCGTTATAGTTACGGCCGCCGTTCACCGGGGCTTCAGTCAGTAGCTTGCACCACCTTCCTTAACCTACCGGCACTGGGCAGGCGTCAGCCCATATACATCAGCTTTCGCTTTGGCATGGACCTGTGTTTTTGATAAACAGTCGCTTCAACCTATTTTATGCTACCTTTCACGCTTTCTGAGGCAAGCTCATATACATAAAAGGTCCCCCTTCTCCCTAAGTTACGGGGTCAATTTGCCGAGTTCCTTAACGATGGTTCTCTCGAAGGCCTTGGGACTTTTATCCCTGTCTACCTGTGTTGGTTTGCGGTACGGTCTTCAAAATATCTAATCAACGAGGCTTTTCTTGGCAGTCTAGAGTCAACAGAATTCTACGAAGCTAACTTCATAGTTCTCCCACCCCTCAGATCAAGCATAGAAAGTATTTTAACCCTCTCTATATCTCTTACAGGTAGAAACACACGATGTCCAATACGTATGCTCTGTTTATCTTTCTGCGTCACCCCTTTGAATCAAACAATAATTTGAAGGTGCTGGAATATTTACCAGCTGTCCATCGACTTTTCCTTTCGGATACGCCTTAGGCCCGACTAACCCTACGCCGATCAACGTTGCGTAGGAATCCTTAGACTTACGGCCTGCCGGATTCTCACCGGCATTTTTGCTACTCATGCCAACATTCTTACTTGTTAAAACTCCACCAAGCCTTACAGCTCAGCTTCAGCGCTTTAACGACACTCCCCTACCGATCTAATTTAAAAAATTAAATCCCGCAGTCTCGGTGATATGCTTTAGCCCCGTTTATTTTCCGTGCGGGGCCCCTTGACCAGTGGGCTATTACGCACTCTTTAAAGGATGGCTGCTTCTAAGCCAACCTCCTGGCTGTCTGGGCGACCCTACTTCGTTTAACACTTAGCATATACTTTGGGACCTTAACTTGCGATCTGGGCTGTTTCCCTTTCGACAATGGAGCTTATCCCCCACAGTCTCACTGCTATGATACCCTTCATGGTATTCGGAGTTTGGTTAGGTTTGGTAAGCTTGCGCCCCCTAGTCTATCCAGTGCTCTACCTCCATGAAGTATTTACATAACGCTGTACCTAAATACATTTCGGGGAGAACCAGCTATCTCCGTGTTCGTTTGGCATTTTACCTCTACCCACAGCTCATCCCAGCACTTTGCAGCGTACACGGGTTCGGTCCTTCACGAGATTTTACTCTCGCTTCAACCTGGCCATAGGTAGCTCACACGGTTTCGGGTCTACTTGACACGACTAAATCGCCCTATTCAGACTTGCTTTCGCTTCGACTTCATAGCTTAACTATTTAATCTTGCCATATCAAGTAACTCGTTGGCTCATTCTTCAATAGGCACGCGGTCACTCATATAAAACAAGCTCCCACGGTTTGTAGGTTTACGGTTTCAGTTCTATTTCACTCCCCTCACGGGGTTCTTTTCACCTTTCCCTCACGGTACTAGTTCACTATCGGTCGTCAAAAGTATTTAGCCTTGGAGGGTGGTCCCCCCAGATTCCGACAAGATTTCACGTGTCCCGTCGTACTCAGGAACACTTTAAGAGAAGTCATCTTTTCGTTTACGGGACTTTCACCCTCTATGGTTAGATTTTCCAATCTATTCTACTAAAATGACTTTTTGTAACTCTTATATAAAGTGCCCTACAACCCCGCACAGGATAAATCCCACACGGTTTAGGCTGATCCCATTTCGCTCGCCGCTACTTAGGGAATCTCGTTTGATTTATTTTCCTCAGGATACTTAGATGTTTCAGTTCTCCTGCTTACCTACCTTATAAAAAGGCTGATCATATGATCAGGTTTTCCTATTCGGGTATCCCCGGCTAAGCTTGCTAGTCAGCAAACCGAGGCTTATCGCAGACTTGCTACGCCCTTCTTCGGCTTTTGACGCCAAGGCATTCCCCATAAACCCATAATAATTTGAACCTTAAAAATCGTTAATTCAATGGTCTCGATAAAACAAAAATTATTAACTTTTAAATGTACTAATCCAAAATTCAACAAAAGTGTTTTTTTTTGGTCAGAGTTTCATTATCTCTTTTAATCGTGCTATAAGTCAATAGATTATTTAAATTTTTTTAAGATTCAAATAATCCTAATGACTGATATAATCTCATTGTCCAAATAAATATATTTTAAATATAAAAAGAAATTAAGTTTAGGAGGCATTAATGATAATAACAATAGTAGGCGGCCAATGGGGAGATGAAGGCAAAGGTAAAATTATAGATCATATAGCTGAAAAAGCTGATGTTATTGCTAGATATGCAGGTGGAAATAATGCAGGCCATACTATTGAAAACAAACTAGGAAAATTTGCCTTACATCTTGTGCCTTGTGGTGTTGGATGGGAAGGTACAAAAAACTTAATTGGATCTGGAACTGTAATTGACCCAGATGTATTGATTAATGAATTGGAGCTAATAAATAAAAATAATCTTCCTGGAGAAATATTTATCAGTGAAAAAGCACACATGATTATGCCATATCACATCAAGCTTGATCAAGCGGAAGAAGCATATAGAGGAAGTGAGGCTGTTGGAACGACTGGAAGAGGAATTGGCCCAGCTTATTCAGATAAGATTTCAAGAAATGGAATCCGGATAGGGGATCTTAAAAATATAGAAACTTTACAATCTAAAATCTCTAAAAATCTGAATATTAAAAACAAAATTTTGAAAGAAATTTACAATACAGATGAAATTTCAGAAAAATATATATTTGAAAAAATTAAAGAGTGGAATAACAAGTTATCTAAATATATTGCTAACACCGAACAAATTCTTTATGAAAATATTGAGAAAAATAAATTTATACTTTTAGAAGGAGCACAAGGCGCGCTTCTTGATATCGATCATGGAACTTATCCTTATGTTACATCTTCTAACTCTATATCAGGAGGATCATTAACAGGCTTGGGATTGGGAGCTAAAGATATAGATAATGTTATGGGAGTATTTAAAGCCTTTACAACAAGAGTTGGAGAAGGTCCATTTCCTACTGAAATCTTTGGTAAAGATGCAGAAACAATACGAGAAATAGCAGGTGAATTTGGAACAACCACAGGAAGACCAAGAAGAATTGGTTGGTTCGATGCTGTAGCAGCTAAATATTCCGTAAAAATTAATGGATTAGATGGAATGGTAATAACTAAATTGGATATTCTTGATAAATTTGAAAAAATAAAAATTTGTACACATTATGAATATAAAGGAGAAGTACTTTCATATTTCCCATCTGATGAAAATATTCTTAGCAATATAAAACCAATCTACAAAGAATTTGAAGGTTGGGATGAATCAACTTTTGATGTTAGTTCATACGAAGCATTAAATTCTAAAGCAAAAGAATTTCTCAAAAACCTTGAAGATATTGTTGGTATACCAATAGCATATATTTCTACAGGACCAAGCAGAGAAGCTACTATCCCTATAAAAAAATCATAAAATTGAACTAAAAAAGACTTCTAATTTCAATAAATCATGTTTTCCAAGTTCTGAACTTTGAAGATCCTTGTTTACAAATGTTACTTCTGGAAATTCTTTTGAAAATTTTATATCTAAGTTACTCCCAGAGTCATGAATAATTTTTTTAGGTAAAAAACCCTGCATTTTATTTCTAAAAAAATTGACCTGATCAAATAAAGTTTTCTGAGATAAATTGCAATTTGTAAGCCAAATAGAATTATTGTTTAAAGAAGAAATTTTTTCAATATAACCATTCGGTAACATTGAGGCTATTAGGCTAGTATAAAAATCACCAGGTGAAAAAATGATCATACTTGAACTAGATAAACTTTTTAAGGCTTTTTTATTTGCAGGAATGTCATTATTTTTAAGTCTAATATCAATAATTTCATTATTCTCCTCAACAAAATTATTAATATTAACTTCTCCAGATATAGTTGATTCATTTGATTCAACAGTCAAATCACAAGGAATTTCTGATGATGCATAAACTAATTGTTTTATCTGAAAAATCTCTCTGTAATTATCAATAGCATCTTGGATAGATGTATTTTTCTTTATACATGAGAGCAAAATTAAGTTTCCTATAGTATGAGGAGTAAAGGATTCTGAATCAAATCTAAATTCCAAAAGATTATGAACTTGACTTGATACACAACTTGATAAAACTTTTCTAATATCTCCAATAGCAGGGATATCATATAAATCTCTTAATATTCCAGAAGATCCACCATTATCAAATGTAGATACAATTGAAGCAAAATTTTGATTTTCTTTTTTTGCTTTATTTGCTGATTTTAGAATTCTTGATAAACCAGTACCACCACCAAAAAAAACTACCGACTTTTTATAATCTAGAATCATATTTCTTGAAATTTAAGAAATATCCATATCATATTGATCCATAACAGGATCAAATTTATCAGTAAAATCTTTTGGAGCTTCAACCATAGGCAATCTAGGAGGACCCATTCTAAATCCAGATCTGTTCAAAGCATGCCTTATTGGAATAGGGTTGGTGACCCAAAATAAAGCATTGAAGAATAATAATAATCTTTTATGCTCTTTTGCAGCAAGTTCAGTTTGCCCATCCAATATAAATCCCATCAATTTTTTAACTTGATTCCCAATTATATTTGAAGCTACACTAACAACTCCATGTCCACCTGTGGACATGATTGAAAATGTCTCATTATCATTTCCACTCCAAACTTTAAAGTTTTCAGGAGAATCAGAAATAATATTAGTTATCTGATCAGGATCTGAAGATGCTTCCTTAACTCCAACGATATTATCTATTTTTGCTAACTTTAAAGTCGTATCTGTATCCATATTTAGGGAAGTTCGACTAGGAACATTATAAAGTAGACCAGGTATAGAAACTGAGTCAGCAATCTTTACAAAATGTTTATATAATCCATCTTGAGTAGGTTTATTATATGCGGGGACAGTTAGTAGTATCGCATCAACTCCTAGTTTTTCAGCTTTCTTTGATAAATCTATAGATGCATTAGTGTTATTATCTGTAGTTCCTGCTATTACGGTGGCGCTATCACCAACGGCTTCTTTTACAGATTTAAATAATTCAAGTTTTTCATCCTCATTCATCGATGGAGATTCACCAGTAGTTCCTCCGATAAGTAATCCATCAGAACCTGTATTAACTAAAGCTAATGCAAATTCTTTAGCTCTTTCAAAATCAACATCACCATTATTAGTAAATGGTGTAACCATAGCTGTAATAAGTCTTCCCAAATCTTTCATAATTTACCCCTAATTGATCTTAATTAAGTCTCTTTTTATCATTGATTCAAGAATTTGTAGAGCGTTCAAAGCTGCCCCTTTTAATAAATTATCGCAACTTAACCATAAATTAATTTCTCTATCATTATTAGGACTTTTTCTAATTCTTCCTACAAAAACTTCATCTTTACCTTCGGAGTAAAGTGGCATAGGGTAAGGTAAGTCAGTACTATTATCCAATATTTTAATACCAGAATAATTACTTAAAGAAGAATTTATATCCTCAATACTTAAATCTCTATCAGTAGAAATACATAGAGATTCAGAATGTCCAATTTTGACTGGCACCCTTACACATGTGGGGATTATTTCAAGAGATGGGTCATGCAATATTTTTTTTGATTCATTAATCATCTTATGTTCTTCTTTAGTAAAACCATCTTCTAAAAAATCATCAACATGAGGAAAAACATTATTAGCAATTTTGTAGTCATAGACATTCATTTTTGAATCCCCTGACAACTGATTTTTTAGTTCATTGACAGCTTCTTTACCTGTCCCTGATACTGCTTGATAGGTTGAAACTATAACTTTATTTACTTTACATATTTTATTCAATGCATCAATAGCCATTACCATAGGTGTAGTTGTACAGTTTGGAATAGAAATAATTCCTTTGTGAAAATCTAAATCTTTCTCATTAATTTCTGGCACAACAAGAGGAACCTCTTCTTTCATTCGAAATGCTGATCCATCATCTATTACTATTCCACCATTATTAACTATTATTGGTGCAAGATTTTCGCTAACTTCACTACTGACAGATATTAATCCAACATCAATTTTTTTTAGATTATCTTCATTGGCTTCTAGAATTTGAATTTTATCCTTATTATATTCAACTAATTTACCTGTAGATCTTTCAGATGCAAAAAGTGATATTTTATTCTTAGGATGATTAATTTTTTCTAAAAGTTTCAGAGCCTCTACTCCTACAGCTCCAGTAGCTCCAATAATACCTATATTTATATCGCTTAACTTAGTCAATTTAGATCCCCATTATTTTATCTAAACCAATCACAAAATCTTCATGGCTTATAATTTCTTTAACTCCTAAAATAACACCTGGCATAAATGAATTTCTGTCTATAGAATCATGAATCATTGTAAATGTTTGACCTAATCCTCCAAAAACTAATTCATGCCTAGCAACCCTTCCCGGCATTCTAGCAGAGTGAATTTGAACACCATCAAGGTCTCCACCTCTTGTATTTTTTATAGTTTGCTTTTCAGCAATATTTTGTTTATATTTTTGATCTTTTTTTGAAGATGCTGCTTCTGCGATTGAAATAGCTGTTCCTGAAGGGGCATCTATTTTATTTTCATGATGACTTTCAATTAAGTCAGCATAATCAAAATATTTACCAGCAATACTGGCTAATTCCATCATTAGAACTGCTCCAATTGCAAAATTTGAAGCACTAAGAACTCCTATATTATTATCAGAACATATTTTTTGTAATTTTTTATAGTCTTCATCTAATAATCCTGTTGAACCACTAACTATTCTTATTCCTTTAGGGATTGCGAGTTCACATAGGCTCATAAAGCTTTCTCGGTTAGTAAAATCTACAATAACATCTGGTTTTATTTCAGATAAAAATTTCGATAAATCATTAAAAATAGGTTTGGAATTTAGAGTTTTATCATTATTTGAATTTATATCTATAGATTCAATAAGCTCTGTTTCTGAGTCGTCCTGAACTGCTTGGCAAACAGTTGAACCCATCCTGCCTAATGCTCCATTTACACTAACTCTTATCATTTTTAACTCCTATGAATTTCCACCTAACTGCTTTCTGTTTCCTTTTCTTGAAGACTTAAATTCTTCTTGATTATCTGAATCATCTTCTTTTTCTTTTTTGGGAGTTGTGTCATTCTGGTCATCACCTAATAGCGCTTTAATTGATAGATCAATTCTACCTTGCCTATCAATCTTTATTACCTTTACTTTTACCTCTTCCCCAACTGATAGCACTGACTCAACATCTTCAACTCTTTCTTTTGAAATTTCACTTATATGAATCAATCCTTGTTTTCCTGGAGCTACCTCAGCAAAAGCACCAAAATTCATTATTTTTACAACCTTAGCATCATAAGTATCTCCAGCTTCAACATCCTTAATTATTGCTTTAATAGCATCAACTACTTTTTCAGATATCTCAGAATTATTAGTACCAATCATTACTTTTCCATCTTCATCAATGTTTATTGAAGCATCAAACTCTTGTTGCAGTCCTTTAATAGTAGATCCCCCAGAACCAATTACTGCACCTATCTTATCTTGAGGGACATTAATTGTGGTTATCCTTGGAGCATATTTTGAAAGTTCTTTGCTGGTTTCTGAAATAGTTTCTGACATATGGTCTAAAATTTTCATTCTTGCAGATTTTGCTTTATCTAAAGCAACTTCCATAATTTCAAACGTTATTCCCTTTACTTTTATATCCATCTGTAAGGCTGTAACACCCTCTCTTGTTCCAGCTACTTTAAAGTCCATATCTCCGATATGATCTTCTGCACCTTGGATATCAGTAAGAACAACATATTTGTCATTTTCACCTGTTATTAAGCCCATAGCAATACCTGCTACAGGAGATTTAATTGGCACTCCAGCATCCATTAATGCCAATGAGGCAGAGCAGACTGACGCCATTGAGGTAGACCCATTGGATGAAAGTGCCTCAGAAACTGATCTTATAGTATAAGGAAAATCTTCTATATTTGGAAGTACTGGTAGAACTGCTCTTTCAGCAAGAGCTCCGTGCCCTACTTCTCTTCTTCCTGTCATCATTCTTCCAGGTTCTCCAACCGAAAATGGAGGAAAATTATAATGATGAATGAAAAACTTTTCTTTAACAGGATTAAAACCATCTAATTTCTGAGCTTCTGATAGTGGTGCTAGAGTTACTGCGTTCATAATTTGAGTTTCCCCACGAGTAAATATTGCTGAACCATGTACTCTTGGTAAATACCTTACATCAGAAGTAAGTTCTCTAATTTCATCAAAATTTCTACCATCAGGTCTGATTTCTTCATTTAAAAGCGCATCTCTTATTTCTTTTTTTTCTATGTAATCAAGTGACATATTTATGTCTGATTCTTCAAATTCTTCTGAAAGATCATCCATGATTTTTTCTCTTAGAGAATCATATTTTTCTTGTTTATCAGTTTTATTATCCTGAGATTTTACTACTGACTGAAGATCTTCTAAATATGAATCATTAATTTTAGTTTTGATATCAACTAATTCATCTTGTTCATCGGCAACTTCCCATTTATCTTTGCCAGAGTCAGCCACTATTTCGTTTATAAATCTAACTATTTGACCGTTAACTTCTTGGGCTAATTTTAATGCTTCTAATAATAATGATTCTGAAACAAATTCTGATCCTGATTCAACCATCATGATTGCATCTTCTGTTCCAGCAACAGTGAGATTCAATTTACTATTTTGGAGTTCTTCATACGTAGGGTTTACTATTAGTTCTTCATCTACATAACCTATTACACATGCTCCAACAGGGTCGGAGTAAGGAATGTCTGAAATTGCTAAAGAAATGGATGAGCCAATTATTCCTAATGCATCATAAGGATTTGATTCATCAGAAGATAATACACTAATAATTATTTGAGTATCATTATGATAACTTTTTGGAAAAAGAGGTCTCAAAGGTCTATCTATTAATCTACAAACAAGCGTAGCATCTGTTGTTGGTCTTCCTTCTCGCTTGAAAAAACCACCTGGTAATTTACCCAATGCATATGCTTTTTCTTGCACATCAACAGTTAATGGCAAAAAATCTATACCTTCTTTTGCCTGTTTAGATGCTGATGAAGTTGCCAAAATAACAGTTTCACCTAAAGTAATTACACAGGAACCATTAGCTAAATTAGCAACTTTTCCTATCTCTACTTCAATTTTTTTGCCTTTAATATCTAATGAATAATTTTTCACTTCTGTCATAATTTAAATTTTTTACCCTAAAAATTAAATTTGATGGGAGAAATTAAGAATATATTTAAACTATTGGGATTATCTTAAACACTTTAAGCTAAGTATTTACAGAGTTTATCTTCGTAATTCTAGAGTCTTTAGTACTTCTTCGTATTTAGCGCTATCATTATTTTTTAGGTAGTTAAGAAGTCTTCTTCTTTTTCCTACAATCTTAATAAGTCCGCGCCGAGATGATTGATCGTGTTTATGTGTCTTGAAGTGCTCGTTTAATTGATTGATCCTACTAGTCATTGAGATTATTTGAGCCTCTGATGAACCAGTGTCTTTATCATGCTTTAATAATTTTTTTATAGATGAATCGTTTACCAATTTAGTTTATTATCCCTATTTCCTCAAATACTAAATAATTATAGGGGTTTTACCTTTCTCATTAAGTTTTTTTCTTTTTTTTAATTTACCTTGAAAATGATATCACGGAAAGTTTTAGATAGTATGACACAAAAACAATCAATTTAATCTTTTTTTTAAAAGTTTACACAATCTGTACTTAGTTTACTTGACATGGGCAATCTAGTACAAATAAGATCATATATAGATTAGATTATTATTTAATCTTATAGAAATTAATATACATTTGTGTGTTATTTATGTAATGACTATTTCAGTCATCTGTGTATAATACAGAAGTATATTAATCAAATTTAAAAAAACTAAAACTGATGTGGCAACAAGTTAGATCAGTGAAGTAATTTATAAAAGGGGTAACCATATGAAAGGGCAATACCAAAAATTATTAATGATAATTTCTCTTCTAGGAGCTTCATTATTCATGTTCGCATGTGCTGGAGCTGATGGATCAGCAGGACCAGCAGGATTACCAGGTCTTCCAGGTATATCAGGAGCACCAGGAGAACCAGGAGCAGCTGGAGCGCCAGGACTTCCAGGAGAACCAGGAGCACCGGGAAATCCGGGAGCAGCTGGACCAGCTGGAGCTGATGGAATACCAGGTGTACCAGGACCAGCAGGTAAAGATGGTAAAGCTGGATCTACATCAGGTCTTACAGCAATGGGTGATGGCGGATCAGCAACAATAGAATGGCACAGAGGTGTAGATAACATTGATGTTCATCTTGCTGGATCAGGATTCTCTCCAAATGTTGAAATAACAATTTCTGCTGTAAACTCATCAGGATTTTCTAAAAATGTAGTTGGTGTAGATAAGAGTGGAGTTTCCTCACTATCATCAAATGGTGCTGGAGCTTTTGAGACAACTATTTCTCTACCAACTAGTTCATTCTCATGGTCTGATGATGATGGTAACGGAATATTCCCGATAGCTATTCAGGCATCTGGGGGTGGAGACATAGCAAATGTATCAGCAATTGTTGTTGATGCTATCCCAGGTAACTAAACCCTTTTACAATAGATTATTTATAACTCCCTAAGATTATTCTTAGGGAGTTATTATTTTAAGTAATGTTAATCAAAATCAGCTGGATAATAGGTTTTATATTTCTTTGCATGACTATAGCTATCCCTATATTGAATATTTTCAAAGGATAACGTTTTATGCTATATCATATCTTTATAAGCTAGAAATCAAAAAATGAAAATTAAAAAAATATTTAGATTCCCAATTAAGTCTTTTACAGAAGAAAATAGATCTAATGTGAATATAAATGATGAGGGCAGAATAATTGGAGACAGAATAGCTGCTTTCAAAATTGGTGACACTCAAACAAATAACTACTCGTGGCTTCCAAAAATAAATTATCTATCTTTAATGCATTTACCCTTTTTAGCAAATATAAATATTAGCTTAAATAATCGCACAAATGACATTACCATTAAGCTGCCAGATAAAAAAAAAATAACCTTGCAAAGTTTGGACACTAAAAAGGTAGAAGAAATAATTGCAGAGTTTTTAGCTGAAAATAATTTTCATAAAAAAATATCTTTTTTGAATCCAAATCATCCAGATATATCGTTTCATGACACGAAAGATGGAGGAATAAGTCTTCATTCATTATCGAGTGAAAATGAAATCAATTCTAATCTTAGAGATATTGATGGCATAAGATTTAGAAGTAATTTAGTAATTAATTCGCTTGAGCCATTTGAGGAACTTAATTGGGTAGGAAAAAAGATATCAATATCAAACATGATATTTAAAGTTTCTAAAACTATAACCAGATGTTCAGCAATAAATTGTAACCCTAAAAAAGGTGTTTATGATAAAAATATTCTAAAAATATTGCCTAAACTTAATGGAGTTGTAAAACCTTCATTTGGTATAAAATTAAACTTGATTTCTAAAGGAGGAAAAATCAAGATTGAAGATGAAATTAAAGTCTTAGAATAATAAACTCATTTTCAAAATATTAATTTTTTGGTGGATCTAAAATTATTGAGACATCTTCACCAAAAGTATCTGAAAATAACTTCTCAATAATTTCTCTTGAAGATTTTTCTTTTAAGGATAGATTAAATAAGTTAAATGATTCATGAGAATTAAAGACTATTCTTAGATCTGTAGAAATCATATTGCCAACATCAACATAATCTATGTCTGATAATAATTTTTTAAGAAATTGGTTATCTATTTTAGAAAGTAATTCATTCCAAATTTCAGGAATATTTTTTTTCATAATTTTAATTTTAAAAAAGTATTATTTTAGTGATAAGGAAACTCTCTTGATTCGTCTGCCAACCACTGATCTAACTGTTATAAATGCATCAGATGTTTCAACAACATCTCCTGATGATGGGATTCTTCCTAATTGAGAATAAATAAATCCTCCAATTGTTGAAATGCCTTCATTTTCTATTCTTAGATTAAATTTTCTATTAATTTGATCTATTGATATAGTTGCATCAAGAAGAAAAATACCTTGTCTGATTTCTTGAATTTCAGGAGGATCAACATCAAATTCATCTGCAAGCTCTCCTATAATCTCTTCAATAAGGTCAGTAACTGTCACTAATCCAGATACAGAACCATGCTCATCTAACACAATTCCAATTGAAGTACTGTGAGTCTGGAATTCTTTTAATAGTGTTTCTAGGTTCTGAGACTCTGGTATATATAATGGTTGCCTCAGTAGATTAGATAATGTTTGGTTATCGACATCTTCTTTCTCCAAGCTCAATATATCTCTTGCGAATAGCACTCCTTTAATAGAATCTAAATCAGAATTATAGACAGGTATTTTCGAATACCCTCCTACTTTCATTTTTTCAATAATGCTTGAAATAGACTCGTCCTCAGAAGCAGATATTATGTCTGGTCTTGGTTTCATTATTTCGCTTACTCTTAGATCATCCATTCTTAATATACCTCTAATCATTCTTAGGTCTTCTTGATGAGCAGGAATCTGATCTGATTCTAGTAAATCTAATGTTTCAATAAGAGTTGCTGTAGCTTTTTCATCATCATTTGATTCATTTGAAGTAGGTATTCCTACATATCTTATAAATCCCTTAAATTTTGGAATACTAGCAAATGTTTCTAAAATTCTTCCTACGTTAAGAGCTAGAAAATATAACTTAGAATTAAGTATCGTAAAAATCTTGTTTGTAATAACTATTGAAATTACTAAAATACAAAAGTATAAAATTGATACTAGTATTATTCTATAGTTACTTAAATCTGAAAAGAATCCAGCTTTTATTATAAATAAAATAAATGAACCTACTCCAACAGAAATAATAAAATTTCTTATGAAAATTGCTAAAATATAAGCCTCATAAGAAAGAGTATCTGTGGAGTTTTCTGATGATCTCTCAATATCTAGTTGGTCTATGTCTTCATTTGTTATTCCAAATGTTCTATAACCCAATATACTCAAAGAATAATTTATCAAAACATAAATTAAAATTGAAAAGATAAATATTAATAAATAAAAAATAAAATCAGTTATCAATATCACCACCTGGTTTAATTTTTTTTGCAGGGACACCTACTACTTTTGAGTGTTCAGAAACATCATCAATTACCACAGAACCTGCACCAATAATAGCATTCTTATTGATTTCTACAGGAGAGACTATTGTCGAGTTTGATCCTATGAAGGAATTTTGCTTTATAGTTGATTTATGCTTAGACTTACCATCATAATTTGCAGATACAAAACCTGCTCCAATATTCACATTATTTTCTATAGTAATATCTCCTAGATAAGACAAATGCTTGGATTTAGAATAGTTTCCTATTTTAGAGGCTTTGACTTCAACAAAATTGCCTATTTCAACATTATTTTCAATAATAGAATTATTTCTTATATAAGAGAATGGACCAATATTAGAATTTTCTCCAATAATAGAATCTAAAACTATAGAGTATAAGATGTTAGATTTCTTAGAAATTTTAGTATTTGATATAGTAGAATTCGGCCCAATAATGCAATTTGAAGATATTTCACTATCGCCTAAAATATAAGTTGAAGGGTGAACAATTGTTCCTGATTCAATACTCACAGATTCATCAATATAAGTGGAATTAGAATCTATTATAGTTACACCTTTTTCAACTAATTTTTCCATATGAGAAGTGTTAGAAAAAAAATTTCTGGTCAGATTCTTAAATATATTAAATATCGAAGGAGGTTTCATTTAAAGATGATTAGTTGATTTTTTTACAACAAATACAAGATTATGATCAAAAATATGATTTTTTAGCAAATTTTTCATTTTCGGTAATAAAATATAATAATAACATATTTATTATGAATAAAATATAAACTATATTTGGGAGAGGTGTCAGAGTGGTTTAATGAGCACGCTTGGAAAGCGTGTGTGCGTTAAAGCGTACCGCAGGTTCGAATCCTGTCCTCTCCGCCATAAAACACAATTAATATATAATAAATATTAGTCCAAAAAAATTATTTAGCTTGAGGTATAAAGTTGTCAAAAAATCTAGTTATAGTTGAGTCGCCCACTAAGGCAAGAACACTTCAAAGATTCTTAGGTAAAGAGTATTTAGTTGAAGCATCAATTGGTCATATCAATAATCTACAATCAGGATATAAAGCAGAATATACAGGTCCAGTTGTGGGCTTAGATCAAGACTTTCAGCCAATTTGGGAATACGAAAGAGGAGCAAAAACAAGAATAGATAATCTGAGTAAAATAGCAAAAAGTTGTGAAAATATTTATCTAGCTGCTGACCCTGATAGAGAAGGAGAAGGAATAGCTTTCCACGTTGCAAATGCACTAATTGAAAAAGGCCAATCAGACGAAAAGTTTAAAAGAGTTGTTTTTCACGAAATTACTGAAAAAGCTGTAAAAGAGGCATTTGATAAAGCAGGAAAATTAAATATGGATTTAGTTGATGCTCATATAGGCCGCAGATTGGTTGATAGGCTAGTTGGATTCTCTTTAAGCGGACTTACATCATCATTATTAAGACTTAAAAGACTTTCAGTTGGAAGAGTTCAATCAGTTGCGGTAAGTATCATCAAAGACAAAGAGGATGAAATTAAAGCATTTATACCAGAGGAATACTGGAATATAACTAATAATTTTTCAAAAAATAAAGATCATTATCAAGGAAAACTATTCGATATAAATGGAACTTCCGGAAAAAATCTTACTATAACAAACGAAACAGATGCAAAAAATATAGAACAAGAAATTTCAAAATTAAATTATAAAATTCATTCTATAAAAGCAAATACTAGGAAAACTAAGCCTAGGCCACCTTTTACAACTAGTTCCCTTCAACAGGATGCTTCATCAAGATTAAGAATGGCTCCCTCTAGGACAATGTCAATCGCTCAACAATTATTTCAAGGAATAAACTTAGGTAGTGGAGAAGAAGGTTTGATAACATACATGAGAACTGACTCAAATGTATTATCAGCAGATTCTTTAGGTCAAATTGGAAATTTCATTCAAACTTCATATGGTAATGAATATCATAGTGAAAAAAAATATAAAACCAGATCTGCAAATGCTCAGGAAGCACATGAGGCTATAAGACCTACTTCAATAAATCGAACTCCTGAATCTATAGAAAAATTCTTAAGTGAAGATCAGCTTAAGTTATATGACTTAATTTGGAAAAGAACTGTTGCTAGCCAAATGAAAGAAAGTGAAAATAAAAAGACAACCGTAATAACATCTTCAGAAGATGAAAAGTATAAATTTATATCTGAATATGATGAATTAGTTTTCGATGGATTTAAAAAATTATTCCCTCAAAAAGAAACTGATAAATTACCTGATATTGTAGAAAATGACAAAATCAATCTAGAATCGGTTATCAAAGAACAAAAATTTACCCAACACACTCCAAGGTATTCTGAGGCATCATTGATTAAGACTATGGAGGAACTAGGAGTAGGAAGACCAAGTACATACGCTAGCATATTAAATACAATTAAGGAAAAAAAATATATATGGGTTATAAATAGATCAATATATATAAGCCCAGTTGGAAATGCATTAGTCGAAGAATTGAAAAAACATTTCTCTGAAAGTGTAATGGATTATAAGTTTACTGAGAAGATGGAAAATGATCTTGATCTGATTTCAAATGGAAGTCTAAACAGAAACGATTTTATAAAATCATTTTGGAGTAACTTTGAACCAATTAAGAATAATTATGAAAAAATTGCTGATGAAAACCCAAGGAATCCGAGCGAATATAATTTTTTGAAGACAAATATTATTTGCTCATCTAAGACACCATGTATTAATGCTGAAACAGGAAAAGAGTTTGAAGAAAATGATCCTCCATTAGGCCTAAATTCATTAAATGAATCATTAAAAAAATTACCAAGAATGATTTGGATTAGATTTAGAAATAAAAAAGGTGATGGTGGGTTTCTTGCATGTGAAGATAGAGAATGTAAAGTTACTGCAGATGAGAGTGCTTGGGCTGGAACAGGAAGAAGAAGGTCAAGAACACTTGAAGCTCTCAAGAAAACTATGAAAGAAAAATGCATCCATTAATATAATTTTCTTTCGCATACGTAAAATTTTTCACTTATACATTTATCTTTTTTTTATTATTATTTATTTAATATGAGAAATAATAATAAATTAATTAAGCTTCAAAATTTATATCTTGAAGAAAATTATAATTTATCCATGTATACATTAAGAAATAAAAAAAATGACATAGATAAATTTATAAATTTCATGAGTATAAATAATAATAAAAATCTAAGTTTAGATTTACTTAGAAAATTTCTTAGTGAATCTAATGAGATTTATTCAAAAAAATCTATTCTTAGGATAATTTCAAATTTGAAATCTTTTTTTGATTATTTAGTAAAAAATTCTTTTCTTGAAAATAATTTATTTAATGAAATAAATAACCCTAAAATTGAAAAAAATTTACCCAATATTGCAACTATAAAAGAGATTGATAAATTAATTGATATTATTAGCGAATCAAATAAATTAGGAACTCGAGACAGGGCTATAATTGAGCTTATTTATTCTGCCGGGCTAAGAGTTTCTGAAGCTCAATCTATAAATTTAGAAGATATTGATTTTGAAATTAATCAAGCAATAATTTTTGGAAAAGGTAAAAAATATAGATCAGTAATTTTTGGGGATAAAACTAAAATTGTTTTAAGAAATTATGCAAAAAAAAGGAATCCTATAAACGAAAAGACCAAAGCATTTTTTCTAAACAATAAAGGTGAAAGATTATCAATTAGAACTATACAACATATAGTAAAAAAACATATGAAAGCAGCTGGTTTAAATCCAGATTTTCATACCCATACTCTCAGACATTCATTTGCTACTCATCTTATGGATGGAGGTGCAGATTTAAGAGTTGTGCAAGAATTATTAGGGCATTCATCACCTAAAACTACAGAAATATATACACATATTTCTGTAGAAAAATCTCGAGAAATATATACAAAAGCTCATCCAAAAGCTTAAAATTAAATTATCAAAATAAGGAGTAAATGATGACAATATCTTCAGGAGAAATAAAGAGAAATATGACAATTTTGTTGCAAGATGAAATATACCAAATACTCGAATGGCAACACAGGCAAGCACCTAAAGCTCCACCCACATTAACTTTAAAACTAAGACACATACAATCAGGTAATGTTTATGAGAAGAAAGTACCAGGAAATCAAAAATTACAATTAGCCCCAACAGAAAATAGAGAGGCTCAATATTTATATCAAGATAAGGATCTATACGTATTTATGGATAATGAAAATTTCGAACAATATGAACTAACAAACGAATTGATTGGAGATTCATCAAAATTTTTATCTGAAGGTAATAATATTTCAATAATTTTCTTAGAATCAAATCCTTTGGCAATTGAGCTACCATCATCAATTATTATGACTATAGAAAATACAGATGTTGGACTAAAAGGTGATACTCAATCAGGAGCTACAAAGCCAGCTACAACCACATCAGGCCTTACTCTACAAGTTCCGTTATTTATTGAATCAGGGGAAAAAATAAATGTTTCTACTAGTGACGGATCTTATTTGGGTAGATCATAAGTATGAAAATGTCTAAAAAAAAATCTGTAGGTTGGCTATCTACAGGTAATGGAGAAGGTTCTTTAGGTTTATTAAAAAAAGGTATCGAACTTGTTAATGAAAATAAAATAGAAATCAAATATATATTTACTAATAGGGAATCAGGAGAAAAAAAAGGTTCTGATAGATTTATAGATTTTGCTAAAAGTAATAATATTAAAGTTATTTCATATTCCTCTCAAAAATATAAGAAAATTAAAAATTCTGATTGGAAAAATCTTAGAAAAAGTTATGACCAAGAAGTTCTTAAAAAAATAAATCCCTTTAAAGTAGACTTTATAGTTGCTGCAGGTTATATGCTTTTTTCACCAATAATTTGCCAGCACTATAAAATACTTAATATTCATCCAGCTTTACCAAATGGGCCTAAAGGAACTTGGAAAACTGTAATTAAGGAATTAATTAAAAAAGAATCAAAATTTTCAGGTGTTTCATTACATCTTATGACTCCAGATTTAGATGAGGGCCCTAATCTTAGTTTTTGCAAATTTTCAATAAATGACAACAATTTACATGAATATTGGGAGGATGCAAAAAAATGTCCAAATTCTATTGAAGAAACCAAGTTATTCAAAAAAATAAGAGAGATTATTGTGAAAAACGAAAGAAATCTACTCTTAGAAACATTAGATAAAATATCTTCCAATGAAATCGATATAGATAAACCGAATCAATATGATTTAAGTGATAGTTTTTAGTAAATCAAGCAGCTTCTTTCAAACCAATAACTTTCAATAAATCACCATTTTCAGAAGTTAATTCAATAACATTTTTATTATTTTTTGAATCAAACTTAACATAACATTTTGAAACATTATTAGAAGTTGGAATTTCAAACATTACATCCAATAAGAGTTTTTCAAGTATAGATTTTAGAGCTCTTGCACCATTCTTTTCATCTAGAGCTTCTTTCGCTACATGATCTAAAGCAAGATCATCAAATATCAATTCTACGTCATCAAGTGTAAATAATTTTTGGTACTGATTAATTAGAGAGTTTTTTGGTTCTTTCAATATTTTCAATAAATCTGAATGAGTTAATTCTTTCAAACTGACAATTGAAGCAATTCTTCCAACAAACTCAGGAATAAATCCAAAATTTAAAATATCTTCTGTATCAACTTTTCCATCAATTAATGATGTGCTCTTTTTTGTTGAAATATTTTCAAAACCTATAGATTTATTATTAATTCTTTGATCTATTAGAAAGTCTAATCCTTCAAATGCTCCACCCAAAATAAACAGTATACCAGTAGTGTCTATTTGGAGGAAATCTTGTTCAGGGTGCTTCCTACCACCTTTTCTAGGTACATTTACCACAGTACCTTCAAGAATTTTTAGCAAGGATTGTTGAGTTCCCTCACCTAATTCTTTTGTTAATGAAGGATTAGCCCCCTTTTTAGCTATTTTATCAATCTCATCAATATAAATTATTCCTTTTTGAGTCCTTTCAATATCTCCATCGGAAGCTTGATATAAGCTCAACAGTATATTTTCAACATCCTCTCCTACATAACCTGCTTCTGTTAATGAAGTTGCATCAGAAATACTAAATGGAACATCTAAAATTCTTGATAAAGTTTGAGCTAAATAAGTTTTACCTGATCCAGTAGATCCCACTAAAAGAATATTTGATTTTTGTATTTCAACATCTTTATCATCTTCAGACATTAATCTCTTGTAGTGATTATATACTGCAACTGAAAGTACTTTTTTCGCATGATTTTGGCCAATAACATACTCACTCAATAAGTTAAAAATTTCTTTAGGAGTTTTACTAAAAGTTATTTCATCCTTACTTTTAGTTAAATAAAATTCTTCAGAATTAGAATCAAAGCCAGTATTTATATAGTCAAAACAATTAATACAAAAATACAAAGAGACTTTCGGGTAACCAAATCTTTCTCCTGGAAATGCTCTTATTTCATCAGGTGATTCGTAAATTTTATTGCATAATGTGCACTGCATAAAAATTTATTTCTTGGATGATTTTGACTTTGAACCTTCAGGATAAATAACTTCATCAACAACACCATATCCAACTGCCTGTTCAGCATCTAACCAAAAATCTCTGTCTTCATCTTTTCTTATTTTTGATAATGATTGACCAGTATGCTGGGACATAATTTTTGCTAATTTTTCATTTATTCTTTGCATCTCTCTAAAGTTTATTTCAACATCAGCAATAGTACCGCCTCCTCCTCCAGAAACACTATGCATCATCATAGTTGAGTT
>Ga0208261_1000309_pt1 | contig 20049 bp, 11 predicted proteins | sample Knorr_S7_td_DCM__FD_185595 | JGI IMG/M metagenome (GOLD analysis project Ga0208261, IMG submission 185595) | Marine microbial communities from Southern Atlantic Ocean transect - Knorr_S7_td_DCM_ad_131m_LV_B (SPAdes) (version 3) | ecosystem: Environmental > Aquatic > Marine > Oceanic | place...
TTACTTACAATCATCATTAGGTCTAGATTTTCGCTTAGGCTTTATTAGGAACTTTTATACTAAAGAAAAATGGAAATATGAAGGTGAAGATATTAATGGACCAAATATTAAAATAGAATCTTTAGCATTAATACGATTTGGCATTGTTTTCATAATGTAATATGCGTTTATTTATTGTTATACTTGTTTGGAATTCAATAATTTTATCCCAGGATGAAGAAATTGATTCTGTTAAAGTTCATCCATGCGATTCACACTTGATAGAAATAAAAAAGAGCGATGAAAGTAGATCGTTAACAATGAAAGAATATATTCCATATGCGATAGCTTCAGTTAAATGTCGTTTTAGTGACCGTGGAAAGGCTAATGCTAAATCAAGGGATAAACGAAATAAAAAGTTAGCTTATAATCAAGGATATCAATTCAAAAGTTTTTCATCTACATGTGCCTATTGTGCCGTATATATGGTTGTAGTATTTTACCTTAGCAGTATTTTTTAGTTAAATTCTTAAGATAATCCGTATTTTAAAAAAAATTATGAGGTATTATAATGCAAATAAATAGAATTATTTTTTTAATAGGACTAATTTTAATTCAAGGATGCGCTCCTACATCAAATGATATATCCAAAAATAGCAATTTGTTGAAGCCAATAGATAAACCTAAAGATAACCCCTTGGTTATTGGATTTAACCAAGACTTTGATTTTAAAAGAGTTAAACCAGGCCATATTAAAGAAGGTACGGAATATGTGATTGCTGAAGCTGAAAAAATAAAAATTGAGATTATTTCAAAAGAAGATAGTCAAAGGACATATGAAAATACTTTAGTTCGTATTGATGATATATATAATGTAATTGAATCAGTTTGGAGCCCAGGATATTTAATGGGTTCAGTACATACAAATGAGGAAATTCGAAATGAAGGGCTAGAATCAAGTAAAACTATACAAAATTACATGACAGAGTTATCATTAGATGAAGATTTATATGAAGCAGTGTTAAAGTACTCAAAATCTGCTGAAGCTAAAACTCTAAAAGGATTAAGAAAAAAGTTTCTTGATGATACGTTGCTTGGGTATAAAAGAATTGGATTTATGCTACCAAAAGAACAAAGAGAAAAAGTAAAGGCTGTTCTAAATACTCTTACCAATTTAGGCCTTGAATTTGATAAAAATATTCGATCAGCTCAAGACACCTTGTTTCTTGATGAAAAGGATCTTGATGGTATGCCAGATAACTATAAAAAAGAGCGGTTACAGGATAATGGTAAATATGCAATTGATATGAGTTATCCAAGTTATATACCTTTTATGGATTTAGCTGAATCAGATAAATCTAGAGAGCAATTACGCTATAAATTTAATAATAGGGCTGTTGAAAAGAATATTAAAGTGCTAGATGATATTCTACGTAATAGAATAAATCTAGTAAACCTATTAGGCTATGATTCTTATGCTGAGTATAGGACGGAAGATCGTATGGCAAAAAACCCAAAAAATGTTTGGGATTTTGAGAATGATTTAAAACAAAAGTTAAGAAAGAAAGCGGAAAATGATGTTGAAGAAATGCTCAAAATTAAGAAAGCTAGATTGGGAACGGATGCTACAACTATAAATTCTTGGGAAGCAGGCTACTATGAAAATCAGGTTAAATTGAAAAAATATGATTTAGATGCTGAAGAGGTAAGGCAGTATTTTGAATTTAACAATGTTACTTCAGGTTTATTCACAATCTATCAGAATTTATTTAATGTGCGATTTGAAAAAGTGGATAATCCCTCTGTATGGCATGAAGATGTTCAGATGTTTTCTATTTATGAAAAAGATTCAGATGAACTTATAGGAAAATTTTACCTTGATATGTTTCCTAGGCCTAACAAATATGGTCATGCTGCAGCTTTTAGTGTAATTATGGGTAAAATGACTGATAATGGATATAAGCAGCCAGCCACAGCATTAGTTTGTAATTTTCCAAAGCCAACAGAATATCAACCATCTTTACTAACACATGACAACGTTGAAACATACTTTCATGAATTTGGACATTTAGTACATGGAGTCTTAACTAAATCTCCACTGGTTAGTTATGCCGGGACATCTGTGCCTAGAGATTTTGTAGAAGCTCCATCGCAAATGCTTGAGAATTGGGTTTGGGAAAAAGAGTCATTATCTTTATTTGCAAAACATTATAAAACAGGTAAAGTTATTCCTGATGAATTATTGGAAAAAATGATTGCAGCAAAAAATATTAATTCAGGAACAAAGGCTTTACAACAAGTATTCTACGGAATATATGATTTTTCATTGAATGATGGATATAATCCTGATGGCGATAAATCGACTACGGATTTGATCAAAGAATTAAAAAATAATGTTACTCTATATCCATACCAAGAAGGAACACACCAACAAGCTTCTTTTGGGCATCTAAATGGCTATGGTGCAGCTTATTACGGTTATAAATGGTCTGAGGTATATGCGCATGATATGTTTTCTATCTTTAAATCTGAAGGGATATTAAACCCTAAAACAGGATTAAGATATCGACAAATTATTTTAGAAAAAGGTGGAACGGAAGAACCGATCGATTTAGTAAAGAAATTTTTAGGTAGGGAGCCTAATTCTGATGCGTTTTTGCGAAGTATGGGTATTTAATGAAAATTAATTATTTAATTATTTCCTTAATTATTTTTTATAGCCCATTACTTTTTGCTGGAGAAAAAAAATCTAATAAAGATGTAATTGAAATGCGTAAATCAATAGCTAAAATTAAGACGCGTTTCACTTTTTATCCTGAGCATTACATAACTGGACCAAGATCATCACAGGAATTAATTTTGCAAGGTTATTGTGATAATGTTTTAAATGTGTTAAATGAAAAACCTATCCATACTGGACGGGTTTGGTATCAAGGTATTAAACTACGTAATGAATTGAGGAAACCCATCCAAGAAACAATAGAATTGCCAATTGAAAAACCTAGTAAGATTACTTATTATTATTTTTCAACAGGATTATGATCTGTGTCCAATCCAATTTCACTAATAATTAGTTTGGAAACTTTATCAGCAATTTCATCATGCTTCAGACCTGTATTTTTTAAATCTCGCCAGCTACTAATAAGAATATTTAAATCTTTTTCATTAGCAAAGATTTCATCTAATATTGGAGCCGGTACATTAAAATCTCTTAAACAATTATATATGTTTAATTTCTCAATTTCCATGCTCAATATTACACATATTAATTGCTAGTCTAAAGGGGGATATAATTGGATAAATATATTAAAATTATAATAATTGTTTTAATAATTGGCTTTTTATCATTGTCCTTGCAAATCTGGTCTCAGGCGCGTGCAATCAACAAGTTGCATGATGATATTGAAAAGATGGAAGTCAAAGTTGAAGCTGTGAGGGAACTGCTCTTCCGAATTGGTTCGGGATAGTTTGTGATTGTATATTTGCCCGATCATAATGTTAAATAATTATTAATTTGGCGTCGTACCCAAGTGGTCTAAGGGAGCAGTTTGCAAAACTGTCATTCATCGGTTCGAATCCGATCGACGCCTCATTGTTGCCCGGGTGGTGGAATTTGGTAGACACAAGGGACTTAAAATCCCTCGGCCATTAGGCCGTGCCGGTTCGAGTCCGGCCCCGGGTACAATATTTAGATTGTACTATTAGATGAAATCACTTTATCATTCTTCTTGAATAGAATGATAAGAATTTCATAGATTCGAATACATACTTTGGTAAGGGTATGTATAACTATGCGGAGTCTAATAAATAAAGCATTTGCTTTTATCGCTTTATTAAGTGCACTCAGTGCTTTCAATTCACCACAAATTACAGATGTTTTTGTTGATCCATACTCTAATGGATTATTATATACTTTATATTCCGAAGAAAAAGTTGATATTGATAATGTCTCTAGTTGGATGTCTCCACATGGTTGGTATTATATCACAGTTAATGGCGCAACCTTCTCATTAGAGATTCCAGGTAAAATTGCTGCGATTGATCAAATAAAAGATATAGTAATAAAAAATAATCATGAATCTGGTCAAATAGCATTTCTATTATCGAAACCAGTTAATGATATACAGATTCTTAAATCTGAAATTTCAAATGCCTTTCAAGTTTCTGCTGTATTCAAAACAAATAAAGCCATTAAGCAAAGGCTTGGGGATGCATTAAAAGATGAGAAAAAAGATGATTATAGATTTGAACAAAGATCCAGGCCTTTAGCTAGAAAAAAATTACAGGATAGTATTAATCGGCCTGAAAGTATCTCTTACTTAAATCAAGGATTTAGTACTGATTCATTAAATAAGGCTGTGGATAGAATGATAGATGACTTGGTGCTTGATTTAGCGGATGTAGAAGCATTCAAGAAGGATAAAACTATTCAGAATGAAACTGAGTTTATAAGAATGAATGAAGGTATAGAAAATCGAAATAACGAACCAAATATAATGAATGATTTTGCAAAAATCGGAGAAGTTGCAATCAATGATGCTGCAGCATCATATATAAGAGAATTATTTACACCAAATAAAAGTTGGTATGAAGACGACTTTTTTCAACCTAAACAATCATCATTAGATAAAGGTCAATTGAAAATAACATCTACAATTGATGATATTACAATATTTATCGATGATGAATATGTAGGTTTAACGCCTATTTCTGAAAATATTGAGTTAACTGTGGGTTCTCACAAAGTTTGGTGCATACCACCTGTACCAATTAATAATAGTAGGTGGTATGAATCTCCAATAAGTGAAAATGTGATAGGAGATGTAATACATAATGTATTTATTGAGTCTAATGAAGTAACAGTAGTTGATTTTGATCTTTATGTATTAAATACTTCTCCAAATTATAAAGAAAAATCTATTTACCAAGACTCTGTAGGGGCTATTCAAGGATTGGGCGAGGTTAAATCTGATGTAGATAAAGAAATGAAGCGTTTTTTAAATAAACGTATTAAAAGTATAAAAAGTTCTTCTTCCAGGAATAGTTCAACAAAAGTAGTTGATTACACAAAGAGTAAAAAGAATAAAGAAATGCTTAATGGGCCACCTCCAATAATTTCATCTGAACTCAACAATAATAATAAGCAGGTTGTCCCAGTTCTGAGACAGAAGATGATAGATAAATCAACTGATGATGATAATTCGAATAGATTTGAAGAATCAAATTCAGATAATTTTCTTGATAACATATCTATGAATGATACTATAGCAGATGAATCAAAAGACAGCGGGTCAGATTCGAGCAAGAATTTATTCAGTAGACTTTTTTCCACATTTAGGAAAAATGGTCAGGATGTTGAATCAATTAATCAGGATAGTGTTGATAAATTATCTGAAAAAATATTATCAAATAAAGATTCTGATAATATTAAAAATGATTCTATTTCTAAATATAACAAATATGAAGAAAATTATAATTCCAAACCTAAAAGTGTAAAAGAATTATTTGCTAATACGATTCCTAATAAAGATGCGGTTAAAAATAATGATCGTACAGTTAATTCAAATAGTGTTAATACTGATAAGCAAATTTCAAATCCGAAAAGAAAACGAAAATTAAAAAACTTATTTTCTACAAATAATAATAAAAGTGTAAATCCACAAATAAACACTATTAAACCTAATATTAAAAAAAGAGGTACTAAGCTAGATGTAATTCGTATAGCTAGTGCTGAATATGTTAATCCAAAAGAACGTAGACCAGATAATATTAGTTATGCATTCCCTTCAAGTAATCATAGGGTATATTGTTTTACAGTTGTTAAGAATCTTAATAATCCTGTAAGCGTAAGCCATTATTGGTATAGAAATGGTAATTTTATGGCTCGGGTTCCAATGGAAGTTGGATATTCAAGTTCATGGAGATGTTGGTCCTATATCACTCTAAAAGAAGGTTTTGAAGGTGATTGGAAAGTTGTTGTAAGAGGACCAAATAATGAAGAACTAGAAGAGATTAGTTTTACTATTTTTGCTAATAGAGAGCTTGTAAAACAAAAAAGATAGTTTTATTTCAATATAATATTTCCTTTTGTGATTTACTTTGATTAACTATTTTGAGGTGCGTGAAACCTCAGAGAATTGCACCTCAAACATATACAATTTATGGACTGAATGGAGCCTTAGAAGTTCTAAATGCTCAAGATTATTCAATTAACTATATAGATATTAAATCTAGAAGTGCTGCTGAAAAAGATCAGAAAATTAATAGTTTAATAAAAAACTATAAATCTAAAGTTAAAATTTTGAATGCTGATAAATTTTCAATTAAGTACAGCCAAATTCGAACCCAAGGTATTGTAGTATCTTTTGAAGGGCAAATAAAGAAAGAATTACCACAGTTTAATAATAATGATGATGATATTGCACTGTTACTTGGTGACCAAATTAAAGATCCTCAAAACTTGGGACAAATTATTCGTACAGCAGAATGTTCAGGCATTGATGGGTTAATAATTCCTGATAGAGATAGCGCCCAGATTACTAATAGTGTATTACAAGTCAGTCAAGGTGCATTTGCTTCATTGCCAATTTACTCTTGTGGAAATGTCCAACAAACATTGCAACAATTGAAGAAAGAAGGTTTCTGGATTATTGGTGTTGAAAATGATACTAATGGGAAATTATGGTATGAAATAGATTATACTGGAAAAGTGATTATTGTTATAGGAAGTGAAGGAAAAGGTATTAGACAATTAGTGAAGCATAATTGTGATTTTATAGCTACCATACCTATGCAAGGGAAAATAAATTCATTAAATGTATCAGCATCTGTTAGCGCAATTCTTTTTGAAAGGCAACGACAAATTTCAACTCAAGTAAAAGAATAATATGATAAAACGAAAATTTTCCATATTAGCACTTTCATTGATTCTATTTATTTCTGGTTGTAATTCTAACAGCAACAAGACATCAGAAATTTTATGGGATAATTATGGAGTGCCTCACATTTTTGCTAAGGATTATAATGAATTATTTTATTTGTTTGGATGGGCACAAATGCGGAACCATGCGAATTTAATGTTACGCTTATTTGCTCAATCAAGAGGAAGAGCTGCAGAATATTATGGAAAGAAGCATATTGATTCTGATAAATGGGTCCATACACATAATATACCTAATAGAGCTGAGGATTGGCTAGAATTACAAAATCCTACATTTAAACGATATTTTGAAAGTTTTGTTAATGGAATCAACGATTATGCAAATAATTTTCCAGATGATATAGACATTGAAAATAAACCAGTCTTGCCTATAACATCTTTAGATTTGTTGACTCATTATCAGCGTGTCATCATGTATCATTTTGTAACAAATCCTAGAGATACACAATTTGATCCATATTCTATAAATAAAAATAGAGGTTCAAATACATGGGCAATTGGACCTTCAAAATCTGCTTCAGGAAATACAATGCTAATAATTAATCCTCATTTATCTTGGGGTGATATGTTTACTTGGTTTGAAGTGCAGTTAAATTGTTATCCTTTGGATATATATGGTGCAACATTGGTAGGAAGTCCATTTATAGGTATTGGATTTAATGAATATATTGGATGGGCCCATACGAATAATGTCCATGATGGGCAAGACTTGTACAAACTTACTTTAACAGATGGTGGATATAAATGGGAAGATGATGTTAAATCTTTTGATGAAAGAATTATTCAATTAAATATCAAACAAAATAATGATGATATAAATACAGAAAAATATTTAATAAAAGAATCAGTTCATGGCCCAATAATAAGAGAAGATGAAGATCATGCATATGCTTTACGTGTAGTTGGTCAAGATCAACCTTTTGTATTTGAACAATATTTTGATATGGCTCTTTCTAAAAACTTTCAAGACTTTGAAAAAGCAATTAGTCGTTTGCAAAATCCATTCTTCACTACTATGTATGCAGATCGAGATGGAAGGATATTGCATTTATTTGGAGGTAGAACACCTGTTAGGCCAGAGGGTGATTGGGATTGGTTGGGAATAGTCCCTGGGGATACACCTGCAACATTATGGCATAAAACACATTCTTATGATGAATTACCAAAAGTTATTGATGCAAAATCAGGTTGGTTACAAAATGCTAATGATCCACCCTGGACAACAACTCTTCCACTAGAATTAAATCGGCATGATTATCCCTCATATATGTCTCGTAATTTTATGCATTTTCGAGCTCAAAGATCAGCAAGAATGGCATACGAAGATCAGGAAATTACTTTTAATGAATTATTGGATTATAAAATGGATACTAGAATGGAATTAGCAGATAGGTTGCTAGATGATTTAATTTCATCTGCGATAGCTTCAGAGGACGAGTTACTAAACAAGGCTTCAACTGTTTTATATGATTGGGATCGTTGTGCAAATAATGATAGTAAAGGTGCGATCTTATTTAAAAAATGGGTAGATGCTGTAGGCTTTAAAATAGATAATTCAGAATTATTCAAAATTCCATGGGACGAATCTAATCCTATAAAAACACCATACGGAATTAAAAATATTGAGTTTGCATTGGAGAAACTTAAATCTGTTGCTTTAGATGTGATTGATAAATATGATAGTCTTAATGTTGCTTGGGGTGATGTATATAGAATTATCATTGATGATATAGATTTGCCAAGTAATGGAGGTCCAGGTGATCCATATGGAATATTTCGCGTTACTGGATATAAGCCAATCAAAGATAATCGTTATGCTGCAATTGGTGGAGATTCTTTTCAAGCAATAGTTGAATTTAGTAGTCCTTTAAAAGCCTTAGTTAGTATTGGATACGGTAATGCGTCTCAAAAAAATTCGATGTATCGAAGTAATCAAGCGGAATTTTATTCCCAAAAGAAATTACGTCAAGCATGGAGGACTCGTAAAGAAATTGAACAAAACCTTTCATTTGAAGAAAAATTTTAATTTTACAAACTAGGAGATATTATATAATGGCTAATATATATGATGAAAGATCTGAAAATCATGCAGGATATAATGAAGGGACAAAAGTTGAGACAACCGTTGATCATCATGAAGTAAATAGAGATCTATCCTCTGGAAAAATATTGACAGTTGTATCTATAGCTCACTATCCAACTAGAGTTATAGCTGTAGATGAAAATGGACTAGAATGGACATTACCCCTTCATTCTATTAAAGAATATCATGATTCTCAAGCTACGAGTGATATTGACGTTAATAATGAAAAGTAAAATTAAATTTATAATTGAATAATTAAGCATATGTTGTACAGTAAATAAATATAATATAATGAATTTTGAAACTTTTGGTTTAGAACATAATTTATACTTGATTGGAACATTTACTATCTGGTTCCTCGTATTATTCACTGGAAAAGTAATTCTTAATTTAGAACAAAGACGAATTTTTGTCTTATTATTGATTTTTATTACAATTAGTCAAGAGTTAATCGATGATATTTTACGATGGAATGTGGGTATTTGGGATGTTGCAGAAGATCTTCCGTTACATATGTGTGGAATTAGCTTCTTCACTTCAACATATGCGCTTTATAGTAAAAATCAAACTGCTTTCGAATTATCATATTTTTGGGGACTTGCTGGAGCCTTTCAAGCTATTATTACTCCAGACCCTACACGTTTTGTAATGGACGTATCCCTTTTTTGGAACTTTTTATCTCATGGACTCATTATTTTAAACGTACTTTGGATGATAGTGATCGATAATATGAGGTGTAGAGTTGGTTCATATTTAAATGCTATAATAATAACAAATGGTATACTATTCATTATTTCAATAGTGAATTCAATATTGGGTGGAAACTATTGGTTTATTTGTGAAAAACCCGGAGGTGAAAGCCCTTTCATTATGGGAGAATGGCCTTTATATATAATTGGTTTTCAGATTTCTGGTATTCTTTTACTAGGCTTATTTTATATACCTATGATAATTTTAAGGAAGAAGGGTAAACAATTTGCTATCAGTTCATAGGGTACATAAATATTAATGAGTAAACTATTTCTCTATTTTTTTACTGTTTTGGGAGTGTCATTTCTATGTTCATTATTGGAGTCTTTTATACTTTCTGTCTCTCACGCACATATTAGTCTCATATCGAAAGAAAAACCAGCTATAGGAAAAAAACTATCTTATTTTAAAGAAAATATTAATCGTCCTTTATCAGCTATTCTTAGCCTAAATACTATTGCAAATACTGTAGGCGCTGCTGGTGTTGGAGCAATAACTCTTGTTGAGTTTGGTAATAGTTGGGTTGCTATAATGTCTGGAATATTGACTTTGTCAATTTTGATTTTTTCTGAAATTATTCCTAAGACTATAGGTGCATTATATTGGAAGAGAATCCTCATTCCTGCAACAATTGCGGTACAAATATTAATTGTGATGACTTATCCACTGGTTATATTGCTTGAGCTTATCTCAAGATGGCTTGCAAAAGGCGAAAATAGTGATAAGGTTTCTAGAGAAGAAGTAATTGCAATGGCTGAGCTTGGTGAAGATGAAGGGACTATTGAAGAAAGCGAGAGTACTGTGATTGAAAATGTACTAATGCTTGATGATATTCCTGTAGAAGAAGTCCTCACTCCTAGGTCTGTTATTTTTGCATTAAGTAAAAATAGTACTGTAAAGGAGGTTCTAGAAAAGCATAAAAATATTGAATTTTCACGTATTCCAATTTTTAATAAAGGTTTAGATAATATAGTAGGGGTGGTACGTCGACATATTTTATTAAAAAGTAAAGCAGAAGATCAATTTGACGTAAAGATTGGTGAATTAGCAAACCCTATTCATACAGTTCAAGAAATTGATTCTGTTGGTGATGTTTTAGATGAATTTGTAAAACGTCGCGAACATATGTTTATGGTAAAAGATGAATTTGGTCAAGTTACTGGATTAATAACTTTAGAAGATGCTATAGAAACATTACTTGGAGTTGAAATTGTTGATGAAACTGATTCGGTTGTAGATATGCGAAAACTTGCTCTAGATAATTGGCGAAAAAAGCGCAGGAAAACACAGGAATAATAAATAGCGGATTGAGCCAACGGAACCAGCGTATTTAATATGAATCTTTTAATTCCTCGCTGGGTACTTTATACTTTTTTTATTTCTTTTATTCTCAATGCTAATGAAAATGTTGTCCAGACATTATATTATGTAAACGAGTTTGATTTTACAACTGGACATCCTACTCCAAAATCCGAGATTAATTATAAACCACATATTCGTGTAGAGTATGATTCTTTAGATCGTATTATATCAAAAGCTAATTTTAACCGCAGAAATATTATTATAACAAAGGAATCATTTAGTTATGAATATGATTCAGATGATCCTATAGAAAAACGGAATTATGAAGGTGATGATAGATTAGTTAGGAAAACTATATTTGGTTTAAGAGGAAAAGCTCCAGATTATATTTCATATGTATACGGTATGGATTCTTTGAAAACCTGGAAGGATGATGTTTTTACTGTTGTCAATTATAATGAGTTTGAAAAACCATATTTATTTCAACTATTTGATGTTAATGCAGTTGGTTATGCTAATGCACTTTTAGATTATAATGAACAAGGTTGGTTGACCAGACAAGTATGGAAACGTTTACCAGATGGGAAAGAGATGCGTTTATGGAATTATAATTTTGATCCAGAAACGAATCTAACAAGGATTATGGAATTTGATTCAACAAAAACTTTAGTTATGGATATTCTGCTTAATCCTGATTCTCTAGAAGCTGTATATGATCCAATTTTTCCTATTGATAGTGGTTACGTAAACAGCACTGTTATATCTTTTGAATTATTAGATAGTTTACATATTGGATATATTGCTTGGCGTTGGGTTGGAGGTACTCCCGACTTAGATAGTACACATATTTTTAAAATTCCTGATAGCCTCTATCATAAACGCCTATATGATAAATATGATCTTATGTTGGATGATTATCTGATTGATGGAGCAAAATATAATATTGAATTCACAGGTAAAAGTGCATTTGACTTTGAAATAATTAAAGAAGTTATTCCATATGTTACATATGATATTACACCTCCAACTATATCTATTGGGTCAAAACCTGCCATAAATAAACCTGAATTTTATTTCACCACAGATGAACCTTTATCTCAGGGTTATATAGAATGGATTCCATTTCCTTCTACATCCCAGCAAGACACTTTACACCTTGTTAATATGAATGACAATGAACTTAAACTTGGTCTAAAACAGTACATTGTTCTTGAAAATCAAACTCCTTTATTAGATAGTGCAAAATATAATTTGCATTTTACTGCATATGATCGTGCAAGAAATCAATCTTTTTTTCAAGCAGAAGAACTCATTTTATATGATATATCTCCACCATTAGTGTACATGTATTATCCATTAAGTAATACATATGTCAATCATTTGGAAGTACAAGTTGAAGCCAGTGAGCTTTTAGCTTCTGGTCAAATAATTTTAACAGATCTTTCTGGAGTGCGTGATACTTTATCTCCACATATTTATCAATTGCCAAAAAAAGAATTAGAGCTAGGTTTACATGCTGCTTTACTAGATGAAGCATTGCCTATAATGGATACTACTACATATAGTTTTAAATATATAGGCATAGATCCTGCTGGTAATATTTCTGAACCAGCAATTCGCGAACCAATTTATTACGATATTTCTCCACCTATTTATACACAAATTTTTCCAACCGTTGGTTCTCATGTGAATAATCCCAGGTTATCATTCATTGTAAGTGAAGATTTAGCAGCAGGAGAATTTACATGGGCTTATAGAGAGGGTCTTAAAGATACATCTGCACCTCATGTGATTGCATTGATAACAAATGAACGAAAAGGAGATACGCGAACAAATTGGATGTTAAAAAATCAGACAGATTTAGTAGATGGTACGGTTTATGATCTTATTTTTATTGGACAAGATTTGGCTGGTAATCAAACGGGTTTTATTACGACACCAAATATTACATATGATATTACTTTACCAGTTTTTTCAATTCTTGATCCTATTGAAGGTGCTTATGCAAATTATCTAAGCATATCCTATGAATTGTCTGAACCCTTAAAAGATGGCTCTATTACATGGACAGCTTTAAATAGTACAAAAGACCCACAATCTCCTAGAATAATTTCAATGGAATTGGATGAGATGGTGGAGGGTATATCTTCAAATATTTTATTAAATAATATGACATCTTTAATTGATAGTGTTACTTATAGTATTGAGATGCAAGGGACTGATTTAGCTACCAATGTGGGTATCCCATTCAAAGTATCTGAAGTGCAATATGATTTTTCTCCTCCAATCATTCTTTTAACATATCCTACTGAGAACACATATCAATCAAAAACATTTCTTAATTATCAATTATCTGAAGATCTTCTTTACGGCCAAGTATCATGGATTCGTCTTTACACAAGAGGAGTAAAGCCTGATACAGTAATTTTGCAAGGTCCTGAGTTAATTGCAGGAATTAATGATACAATTACATTTGTAGCTATGAAAAAATTAATAGATGGAGCAAGCTATGATTTAGTCTTTGATGGATATGATCTTGCAAAAAATGATGCAATTTCCCAGCGTATTAATAATGTAACATATGATTTCACTCCACCTGAGATAGAATTACAATATCCTCAGACATTATCCTCAGTAAATAATATTAATATTTCTTATACCCTTAGTGAATTTTTATTAGAAGGTACCGCTACTTGGAAATGGGTAGATGGCGTATTAGATACCAAAGAGAATATCCAAATCTTAGAACCTTATGAAAGAGAAGCTGGAGAGAAAAACTTTATCATAATTCAAAATGAACCTGAATTAGTAGATGGTGCGTATTATGATTTGATATTGGCTGGTAAGGACAGAGCAGGAAATTTATCTAATAAAGCAGTAGCAAAAAATATTAAATACGATATAACTCCTCCAGTAATATCAATTAATAATCCAACTCCTAATATTTTTATTACATCAACTAAAATCGAATATGATTTTTCAGAAGATATGGAAAAAGCTTTTGTAAAGTTTGAATATAGTGGTGGTGATTATGATTTAGGATCTCCGCATATTTTTAATATTGAAGGTGAAAACCTAAAAATTGGATCACATTTTATTGAGCCAGAATTTATTCCTGAATTAATGGAGGGAACACAATATACCTTAAGTATCAATGGTGAAGATTTAGCAGGAAATCCTGCTGATCCTGCAGTCGTACTTAGTGTTGTTTATGATGCATACCCTCCAGTTTTAGCTTTGAATTCTCCTTTACCAAATAGTTATATTAATAATTCAAAAATAAGTTACTCTATTAATGAGTCTCTTTTAGAAGCAAGTTTAGTTTGGGAAGCTACTGGTGGAGCATATGATCCAAATTCACCTCATAGAATAAATTTAAATGAAGATGAAAAAAAGAAAGGTGCTTATTTGGATACTGTTCTTATATCTCAGACAAAACTGCAAGATAGCACAGTATATAAAGTTACATTTTTTGGGAGAGATCCTGCTGGAAATGAAAGTAACTTAATTATTAATGATAATGTAACTTTTGATATTAGTTCTCCAATAATCACTATTATTGATCCTGGGAATAATCATTATACGCCGGGTACTAATATTAATTATTCTACATCAGAAGATCTTCTCAGTGCAAAAATTATATATGTTGGAACTAGCGGTGATAAAAAACGATTAAATACTGAAATAGTTATTACTCCTGAAGGTTTATTAGCCGGTATCCATAACTCTGACGATTATAATAAAGCAGATCTTAGAGACAGCGCAACATATATGATAGGATTTGAGGCAAGAGATTTAGCAGGAAACTATGCTAGGCCGGTTGGTTTATATAATTATCATGTTGATCGAACTTTACCTATTATTTCAATACTATCACCAAAATCAAATTCTTATTCAAACTATCCCTTGTTTGAATATTTTTTATCTGAAGATATTTATTATGGGAAAGTGACCTTTTTTGAACAAACTGACTCTCTTAGTTTACTTCCTAAAATAGAATTTGAATTAGATTCAACAGAATTTTCAATAGGTATTCATGGCTTAGATACCTTAGTAAACCAATTACCTTTAAAAGATAGTACACTCTATTCAATAGAGGTCAAGGTGTATGATATAGCTAAAAACTGGAATGATACAACGATCATTTCAGATTTTTATTACGATATTACTTCACCATCTGTTTCAATTATAGATCCAATTGATAGTTCATTTATAAATACGAATGCGGTTTCAATTTCTAATTCTGAAGAACTTCTATCTGCCGATATGTATTGGGTCAATATCGAAGGTGATGCTGTATCTACAAGGATTAGAGAAGGAGATCTTGTCAGTGGAGAAAATAGGTTGGTGATGTATCCAACTTCACTTAATGAAAATACCCATTATGATTTATTTATTATTGGAAAAGATTTAGCAGGCAATTCTTTTCAGACAGATATAACAAATGGTATTATTTATGATATTACTACACCAATAATTACTTTAAACAAACCAACAGAAGGTGGTTATATAAATACTAGGGCTTTAAGCTATGATTTAAGTGAACCGCTTATACAGGCTAATGTTATATGGGAGATAAAAACAGGTGTTGATACATTAAGTCCTCATAGAGCTGAATTAAAAAGTGAAGAATTGACTTCCGGCAATCATGATTCAACTTTTTTTTCATATATACCTGACTTGATAGATGGAGAATGGTATGGAATTACAATGGCTGGCGTTGATCGAGCTGGAAATCAATCAGAAGTAGTTACAATTAGTCGTGCAAAATATGACTTCACTTATCCAATATTTTATGATTTAAAACCAGATGCAAATCAATGGATAAGAAAACTTGATCTAGCATATACATTAAGCGAAGATCTCATCTTTGGTAGAATTGTATTTAGACATGTTGGAGGTGAGCCTGATCCTGATGGTGAATATTTAGTTCGTTTAGAAGGTAGTAGATTAAAGGCTGGTCCTGGAGGAGGTGAACTGCCTAGGAGTCTTGTACGTTTAGTCTCAGGAGGTATATACTCCATCACGTATACTGGACGGGATTCTGCTAATAATTTTGTTTCTGAGTTTATAATACCCAATGTTCGTTTTGATAACATAAAACCTTTTATAGTTCTTACTGAACCATCTGCAACGCAAACAGTATTTGATTCTTATAAATGGCCCTACACTAATTCAGAAAAGGTTAGTTTTACACTTAGTGAAGATTTAAAAGAAGCCTCATTAACTATAGTAAATACAGGTGGAAAAACTGATCCTAGATCACCAATTGAAATTCAATTGACTAAAAATGAAATGATAGAAGGAAGTTTTATTGATTCTATTCTTTTTAATTCTGTTAACCTTATTGATAGTGCTATTTATACTTATTCCCTTAATGGGATAGATAGCGCAGGAAATATAGCAGATGGATTCACAACTTCTAATATTCATTATGATATTACAAAACCTAATATAGATCTAATTTTACCTCCAGAAAATGGAGCATTAAACGCACCATTATTATCTTATGATTTTAGTGAAATAATGTTAAATGCTAGTTTGATTATAACTCAAACTGGTGGACAACCAGATTCACTTTCTCCTCATAATGTGGAGGTAGTTATGTATGAATTAGCTGAGGGAAATGCAGATAGTGTAATTATTACAAATTCGCCTCAGTTAACAGATGGTTCAATATATAACTATGAATTTAGAGGTCAGGATTTAGCAAAAAATTCTTCTAATATTATAGTATCAAATAATGTGTTATTTGATACTACAGTTCCTGTGGTGTCGATGTCAAGACCTATAGATTCAGAAATCCTTAATACTGTTGATGTAAGTTTTTTGAATTCTGAGAATATACATGTTGGTGATTTTATTTTTACAAGAACAAGTGGTACATCGGACCCTGGATCACCTCATAGAATTTCCGTATTAAATGATGGTCTTTTAGAGGGGATGCATACAGATTGGGAACTAGATTTAAAGGGAAATCTTACAGATGGCACTCGATATAAAATTACATTTGATGGAAATGATAGGGCTGGAAATAAAGTTAAATTTACGCCTATTAGCAATGTTCTTTATGATATTAATCCTCCAATTGTAATTGTGGAATATCCATTAGATAATGGATATTTTAATGCTCCAAAGTTTACTTATTCAACAAACGAACAACTTAAAGATGCAATTATTACAATATCCCATATAAGCGGGCCTGATGATATAAATAGCCCACACACTTTAGATATTCCATCTACATATCGATTTGAAGGATTTTATCAAGAAGTAAATTTTGAAGATAAGATACAACTTGTAGATGGAGCTTCTTATGAAATATCGATCATTGCAACAGATATGGCAAAAAACACTGCAGAAACAATAATTATATCTAATGTAACATTTGATATTACTCCACCTATATTATCAGTTATTGCTCCAATAGAGAATAGTTACTATCTAGATTTTTTGTTCAATTACAATATATCTGAACCTTTATCTTTTGGAAGAGTAAATGTTCAAAGAGTTCGTGGTATGTATGATGCAGATAGTCCACATATTATAGAATTAGTTAATGAGCAGCTATCAATATTAGAAAATAATATGATAGACTTGGATCAACAGCTTCCATTAAAAAGTGGTGCCGGATATGATATAGAAATCTCGATATTAGATAGAGCAGGTAATTCAAGCGATGAACAAATATTAATAGAAAATGTAACATATGATACAATCCCGCCAGTAATTGCTGTCTTGGCACCAAGTTTAGATGATTATATCAATTATAAAGGTGTTTCTTATTCTACGAATGAATCATTACGTGAATTGGAGTTAATATGGACTAGAGTAGGAGGAACACCAGATTCGGATTCTCCACATTCTGCTTACTTACCTAAGGAGTATCTACCGCAAGGAAGATATGAGAATATTCGTTTGGAAGACAGTCTCGCTTTATTAAATAATACGGAATATAGTTTATCTATAATTGCTACAGATCTTGGAGGAAATAAGAGGAGTAAAGTTATCAATAAAGTAATATATGATGATTTAGTACCTGAATTCACTATTACTCAACCACAATCAGGAAGTTTTATTAATACATCTGCATTATCGTATAATTTGAGTGAAAAATTAATTGAAGGTGCAATTATTTGGGAACCAGTAGATTTATCAGGAGGGAGTCCAATTAAGGTTATTCTCAAAGAGAGTGAAATGAATTCAGGATCATTTAATGAAATAATATTTGAGAATCAGCCTGGGTTAATAGATGGTTTATTGTATAACTTATCTATTGATGCTTATGATAGAGCAGAAAACAGACTCTCTATCTTATTAAGTGATAGTGTTACCTATGATATAACACCACCTGATTTTACTGATATAGCGCCTGAAGCAGGGAGCTATGTAAACTCAGCAATAGTAAAATTCACAAATACAGAACAACTTTTTAGTGCTGCAGTTATTTGGGAAAGAATTGATGGAGAAGTAGATAATAATTCCCCTCATACAATTGATATACCTTCAGAATATTTTGCAGTGGGCCCACAAGAAACTTCGAATATTACCACTCCTGATTTAATTAATGGGACAGTATATAGGTTGACATTAAATGGAAGAGATTTAGCAGGTAATGTATCAGGTGTTGTGTATCATAATATGAATTATGATACTGAAAATCCAGAACTTAGAATTATTTACCCCCTAGAGCAGCCTGCGATAAATAATACAGATATAGGTTATGTGTTATCAGAGCAACTAGGTTTTGCAACTTTAAAATATACGTGGCTTGAAGGCGCTGAAGATGGAAATAGTCCTCACATAATAAATTTAGATGCAAGGAGTTTGCCAGAAGGTGAAACAAATAAATATCCATTAAGTCCTGCTCCATTTTTAGTTGATGGGTCTAAATATAAAATAGAATTTGAAGGTGTTGATCGTGCTGGTAATAAAAGCAATATTTCAATTAGAGAATCCATATTGTATGATATTACTAAACCAATATTATCTATGAGTGTGCCTATTGATGGGCTTGTAAGTATAGGTAAAGAAATAAGCTATAGTGTATCAGAAGATTTAGATAAATCTATGGTTGTATGGAATAGTGTAGGCGGTAATAATGATGTAAACTCACCTCACAATATAGAATTATTAGATGCTGAAAAGATGAAAGGCGATTATGATTTAGTGATATTAAACAATACATATGAATTATTATCAAGCACAACTTATAACGTATCTATAAGCGGTACAGATCCCGCTGGAAATGAAAGCGAACCATTTGTAATAAAAAATGTGGATTATGTGAGAAAAATCGATGGACAATGGATATTTAAAGGAGCTGTAATTACGGTAGTTTGGAACTTTACGACTACAAGTGGAGATGATGGTTTGACAGGTGATTTTGAACAATGGATTCAAATGGGTGCTAAGGTAAGTAATCGAGAAAAAGGAACATTTTCTATTGATTATTCAGTAAAGCCTTGGTCATTAGATTGGACAATGACTTCATCTGGAATTAGACGTATTAGTTTGTTTAATTTTGGCGATAATGAAACCTTAAATGTTATAACCGGCGAATCAAAACCGGAGGATTGGGAAGATGGGCAAATAATGCAATATAAATATAACCAATAATTTATCATGATTGTTTGACGTTGGAGATCCAATAGATGCACACTAAATTCGCCGACGATATTTAAACAATTTTATCTTAGGAATTAATATATGGCTAAACAACAATCATTTGCAGACAAAGCCTCGAAAAAAAAAGGAAAGAGTCTTGGTACGTTTGTTAAATATATCAAAAGTGTATTATCTGAAAAAACTGGTCATTGGCGGTTTAATGAGCAAATAGTTAATATTAAAGATGGTGAAAATCTTGATAGTGCTTTAAAGCGAATTGAAGAAGAAAAACAAGCATTAGATATTGAGATGCCTATAGATAATGTAGAAGAAGCACCAGCGGAAGAAGAAGCACCAGCGGAAGAAGAAGCACCAGCGGAAGAAGAAG
>Ga0208261_1000310_pt1 | contig 20025 bp, 18 predicted proteins | sample Knorr_S7_td_DCM__FD_185595 | JGI IMG/M metagenome (GOLD analysis project Ga0208261, IMG submission 185595) | Marine microbial communities from Southern Atlantic Ocean transect - Knorr_S7_td_DCM_ad_131m_LV_B (SPAdes) (version 3) | ecosystem: Environmental > Aquatic > Marine > Oceanic | place...
CTATTTCTTCCGGTTCGGCGTATCGTCCGAGCGGTACGCGCTCATTCGTCATTTTCGTGTATTCTTCAGGATCTTCAGGGATAGTCATTTTTTCGATATTTCGGATCATTCGAGTATTCACGACTCCAGGACATACCGCATTGACCCGAATCCCTGCTGGTGCGAATTCAATTGCAGCTGTTTTTGTCATCCCAACTACCGCGTGTTTACTCGCTCCGTATGCGACAAGTGTTGGTGTAGCCATTACTCCAGCTCCTGATGCGGTATTGACGATATTTCCGCCACCGCGTAGACGCATGGCATCTACAACATGACGCATACCTAGCCAGACGCCTTTCACGTTTACGTTGAGAACTTTGTCAAATATTTCTTCGTCGTACGCTTCTAGAGGAGCGACATGGCCTTCAATTCCGGCATTGTTAAATAGCACATCTACCCCGCCATATACTTCAACGGCTTGATCGACATAATTTTTAACTTGGGATGAAACCGTCACATCAGCGACAACTGCATGAGCCATTCCACCTGCGCCTTCGATTAATTCGACTGTTTCATTTAGCGTTTCCTCGTTTAAGTCAACTGCTACAACCGACGCACCTTCTGACGCGAATCGAAGTGATGTTACTCTTCCTATCCCAGCTGATGCACCAGTAACGATTACTACTTTGTTCGAAAATCTCGACATGTTAACCTCCAGAGTCAGTAAGGAAGATTAAAGCCTGCTTCGATATCTTGCAAAATGGTTGTTTTTTTTCGACGCTCTGAAGACTTATCTATTTGCAGGAATTTCAACTGTGTACGTATCCTGCCCGCTCTTTAATACTGTCCCGGGAAGATGTTCGGTTGGTTCGTTATCGATGACTGTGGGGACACCGTTGACAAACACTCTCCGCATTCCTGAAACATCAGCGTATAAGCGACCTTCTCCTCCTGGAAGGTCATTAAGAAGGATCACGTCACCTGCGTTGATCGTTTCCGGATCAAAAATAACTATGTCAGCGAACCAACCTTCTTTCAGAATTCCACGGTCGCGAAGGCCAAATAATTCAGCTGGTACCTGTGTGATGTGATGGATAGTATCCTCGAGAGAAATAAGCGATTTACCGTGAAGACAATCGTGCAACCAGCTTGTTGTATACGGGGCCCCAGACATTCGGTCCAAATGCGCTCCAGCGTCCGACCCGCCAATCATCACGTCCGGGTGTTGCCATGCCTCCGTCCGCATGTGCCAACTCGCAGGGTCATCATCAGTGGGTCCGGGCCAAAGGACAGTTCGCAGTTCGTCCGCTAAGACAATATCCAGAAGGCAGTAGAAATCTCTTACTCCTCGTTCGAGAGCTATCTCGCCCACTGTTCGACCTTTAAGACCTTCATTTGCCTCAGAGTAGGTATCGCCGATGATATAGCGACCCCATCCGGTAAGACGACTAAAAACTCCAGCATCTGGGGACGCAGCTCGTTCTTCCATAAATCTGCGTACCGATGGATCGCGTAATTTTTCCATTCGTTCTATCACCGGAAGTCCGAGAATGGGACCCCAGTCGGGCATCATGTTCAAACCACAATAGGTAAGAAAACTCATGTTCATACCAACAAGAACAGGCATAGTAAGGGCAACAACTCGTGCGCCTTTTTCAGTACATGTTTCTAAAGCTTGAAGCTGATTTTTGTAATCAGATGGCCGTGCGGAATCAACAGTCAATACATTCCAATTCAATGGCCTACGCCCAGTTAGCGACATGTTCGCCATCAATTCAACTTCGTCTTCAGAGAACCCGTTCAAACAACCATCACTGGCCCATTCAAGTGTGGTTCCTTCATGGTCAGCGACTACCGAACAAAGAGCAAGAAGTTCTTCTTCAGATGCAATCCGAGATGGTACTGGGTCACCATTCCCATCATTATGCGTAAAAGCTCTCGTTGTTGAAAAGCCGAGGCCGCCCTCTTCAATACATTTTGCTAGAAGGGATTTCATTTCATCAATCTGTTCAGATGTTGCAATCTCTTTTGTTGCATCAGAGCCCATAACTGCCAGACGAAGAGCACAGTGGCCAACCATTGTTGCAATATTTAAGCCGATTTTTCCTTCGAGTCTTGATAGGTATTCTCCATAGCTGTTCCAATCCCAGCTAACTCCAGTTTCCAAAGCTTCAAGTGGCATTCCTTCCACCTTCACCATCATTCTCCGTAAATAATCGGCGTCTTCGGCATTATTGACGGGAGCGAGGGTGAAGCCACAATTTCCCATAACTGCACTCGTTACACCGTGCAGGTTTGATGGTGTTCCTCTTGGGTCCCAAAACAGCTGTGCGTCATAGTGGGTATGGGGGTCAACAAATCCGGGTGAGACAACTAATCCAGTTGCGTCAATAACTTCTTTTGCTTCACCATCCAGCTTTCCGATAGCCACAATTCGGTCATCAGAAATGGCGATATCTCCCTGAAACGATTTTGCTCCAGTTCCATCCACGATTGTGCCGCCTGTAATGAGATAGTCAAACATTTTATATCTTTATATGTCCCTCATCCGTGAGGAAGAAGCACCGTTCGAGCTTCTGTTCCTATTTTCATAGCATCAAATGCTCCCTGGATACCCTCTAGTCCTGAAGTGTTCGAGATCATCTCATCTAGCTTTAATTTTCCCCGCATGTATAAGTCAGCCAGCATAGGAAAATCTTTTCGGGGTTTAGCTCCTCCAGCTCGGATTCCCATTAGTTGTTTATTTTGATGCAAGCTTTGGAATCCATATGTAACGGTCGCTGTTAAATCAGGAACGCCTACAGCGCATATATTTCCTCCTGGTCGAGTCATATTAATAGCTTCGCTTAGAAGCCCTGTATGGCCAACAACTTCGAATGCATGATGAGCACCAAACGGGAGAATTTCCTTTACAGCTGCTACAGCATCAAAATCTTCTCCTTCGGAAACTATGAAGTCTGTAGCCCCGAAATCTCTCGCTAACGATTCCTTCTCTGGAACTCGATCAATAGCTACAATCTGGCTAGCTCCGACCAGATTCGCTGCTTGGATAACGTTTAAGCCAACACCTCCAGCTCCAATCACAACAACGGTATCGCCGATCTGTACCTTGGCTCGATTAAAGACAGCGCCAGTCCCTGTTATGACGCCACATCCAATAAGAGAAGCAGAAGCTAACGGCATTTCTTTTGGAATAGGAATACATTGATTTTCGTTCACTATTGTTTCTTGAACGAAAGCACCTATATTTGCGAAATTATATAGAAGTTGGTCTTCTTCTCGATAAGGCTGGGTAAGCCCTCCCATACCCCCATTCCTGCAGTTTCCAGGATGCCCGTCCTCACATTCAGGACAGTGACCGCAATTCCCAAAAGTTGAAAGGATAACATGGTCGCCTTTTTGGCAATATGTGACAGCTGACCCTACTTCAACGACTTTGCCGGCCGCTTCATGACCTGGAACCAAGGGGGTAGGCATATAGTATTTTCCGTGGACGCAACTTAAGTCTGATCCACAAACACCAGCGGCGTGTATTTCAACGCGAACTTGCCTAGGAGATAAATCAGCTACAAGTTCAATATTGTTAGAAAAGCGGATGCTATCTTCAGTGGTTCCTTCAAGAATAAGTCCTTGCATGTTGATCTGCTTTCTCTCCGCTTTACTCTATTGTCGCGCATCTTTTCGTATTCTCCTACCTGAATCCGCACATGAGGAGAAATGGGCATGTCAGCGGATATTTTTATTCAGTTAGATCTATGCGGCGATGTCACATATCGTTACAGAGGAGCCAAGGAGAGAATCAATGGGGAAAAAAGTTGTTGTTTGGGGAACTGGGAATGTAGGTCGTCCGGCCATCCGTTCCGTTGTAGCAAATAAGGATCTGGATCTAGCTGGAGTATTAGTTCAAAACCCTGACAAAGTTGGGAAAGATGCCGGTGACCTGGCCGGTATTGAAAGCACAGGTATTACAGCTACTGATGACATTTCTATCGCTCTTGAGAGCGATATTGATGCGGTTGTCTATACGGTGAACGCCGATTTCAGGCCTATGGAATCTCTTGATGAAGCAGAGACACTTCTTCGAAATGGAAAGAATGTCGTTACTGCTAGCTTCTACCCCCTTTATCACCCTCCGTCGATGCCTGAGGATTTAGCGGATCGATTCGCCAGTGCATGCGCCGAAGGGAATGCTTCAATTTTCGCTTCTGGAATTGATCCAGGGTGGACCTGTGACATCCTGCCGTTACTACTCGCTGGGGTTAGCGCTGATATTACTGAAATCCGCTCCAGAGAATTAATGAACTATGCACTGTATGACCAGCCTGATGCTGTTCGTAATCTTGTAGGTTTCGGCATGCCGATGGATCAAACTCCGCCTATGGTTCTAGATTTCTCAATGCAGATGGTGTGGGGGCCGGAGATTCGAATTCTGGCTGATGGGCTTGGAGTTGAACTTGAAGAAATCCGAACTCACGTTGAGAAGCGTGCTTTGGAAAAGACCGTAACCGTTGAGGGAATGGGGGACTTTGATGAAGGAACCATTGGGGCTTTACGATTTGAAATTCAAGGCATCGTGAATGGAAAACCTATGTTGGTAATGGAACATGTGACTCGAATCGATGATGATTGCGCTCCTGACTGGCCATACCCCTCGTCCGGTCAAGGAGTTCATCAAGTTGAGATAACGGGGAAGCCGAGCATTTCAGTTACTGTCCATGGTGAAGAGCACGGTGAGCGTGGCGCTGCGGGGGGAGGAAACGGCACCGCTGCAAACCGAATCGTTAATGCAATCCCAGCAGTTTGTGAAGCTCCACCGGGCGTTCTTCATCCGCTTGATGTAACTCCCTTAAACATCGGAGCCCAGTTTAAGAATTCATAGAGAGGATAAATCGATGGCTTCTTCAGCCATCAGGTTCTCAAGTCTCACTTAACGGGAAGGACAATGTCTGGTAAAGGATGCCGGTACAGTTTGGCCGCATTTTCACAACACATCATTCGAAGTTCATCTACGGGAATGTGACCCCATGCATCCCTGATCACATTCTGTGTATTCGGCCAGGTCCCATCACCATGGGGGTAATCTGTCTCAACACAAATATTCTCCACTCCAATCACATCACGAGTGTCTATTGTTGATGGGTCATCAAGAGTGCAGAACCAAAAGTTTCGCCGCAGAATATCTGCGGGTCTTTCACCCCATCCCAACCCGTAACCCGACCGGTCGATGATATTTTCTAGTCGATCAATGAGCATGGCAACCCATCCAATCCCACCTTCCGACATAGCGATTTTAAGATTAGGAAAACGAAGTGGATATTCACTCCATAACCAATGGGCACAAGCGCCAAGAGAAAGCTGGCCGAAAAGGGTAGCTCCTATCTGTAACGCTGGCGCTCCCGGTGTGAATGGGGTAACCCCCGAACTTCCAACATGAAGAGAAATAACAGTTTCTGTTTCCGCACAAGCACCAATAATCGGATCCCAAAATTCTCTATCCCATAAATTCGGAAAGCCAATATGGTGGGGCATTTCAGGAAGAGTCACAGAGACAAATCCTCGTTCCGCATTTCTGTAGATTTCACTAACAGCTGCTTCACTATCTCCGAGATATGTAATGCCACCAGGAATCACCCGATCAGGGTATTTGGAATACCACTCAGTAAAAAGCCAGTCATTCCATGCCCTCACAGCATCTACACCTACCTCTCGATTAGCGGCTTTAGCGAACACCGTTCCACAAAAACCAGTGATCTGGGATGGGAAATTAAGCATCGCCCAGATACCGCCAAGATCCATATCTTTTACTCGCGCATCAATGTCGTAACAACCAGGCCTCATTTGGTCAAAGCGAAAAGGTTCCAACGATACAGTTTCAGGCTTGCGACCAGCTACCGCATTCATCCCAACCTGACTATAGGTATTACCTTCAAATTCCCAGACTTGATGACCTTGTTCAGTTTCAACTAACTGAGGGCCAAGGTCTCGTAACTGGGGTTGCATATATTCTCTGAACAGGTGCGGTGGTTCGACGACATGGTCATCGACAGAAATGATGGTGTATGAAATTTCGCTCGGTTCAGGGTCCGGTAGGAAAAGGTCAGAATCTAAAGAAGTTGTCACGTTGAACTCCAAATCTGTGCGAAAAATCTTTCTTGTCGTGTTAGCTATAAAACCACACAACTTCACCCTAGAGTTTGAACAAGAGGGAGAAAAGGTGAAGACAAGAAAAGTCGCTTTTGTAACAGGAGCGAGCAGAGGAATAGGTAGAGCATGCGCAGTGGCATTAGCTCAAGCTGGATATGACGTAGCGGTTTCGGCACGAACCATGATCGATGGCACAGCATTCCTCGATGATGGAGTAACTCCTGTCCCAGGTGGACTCGACACAACTGTTGACCAAATACGTGCAGCTGGCCAAGAAGGCCATCCGATACAAATGGACCTACTAGATCGACACTCCGTTATTCATGCAGCTGACGAAGCTATTGAACATTTTGGGCGTATAGATGTGCTTGTCAATAACGCCATCTATCAGGGTCCAGGGGCGATGTTAACTATAGAAGAACTCGACGACACAAATCTTAAACAGCTATTTGAAGGTAATGTTTTCGCTCAATTAGGGCTAATACGGCATCTCCTACCAGGGTTTATTGAACAAGGAGGGGCCACAATCGTCAATATGATTTCTGCTACTGCATTCATAAACCCTCCGGGGAAAATAGGTTCAGGTGGATGGGGAGTGGGGTATGCAATGTCTAAATCAGCATTTGAACGTGTAGCTCCTCTCCTTATGGTCGAGCATGGAGACGAAGGTATTGTCACCTACAACATTGACCCTGGGCATGTCATTACAGAGCGGCAAGTAGCGAAACGAAAAGAGAAAGAATACACCGCATTTCCCAGTGCGCCACCAGAAGCAATAGGAGCAGCGGTAGCTTGGCTCGTCGAAGACCCTCGTGCCAGAGACGAATACGCAGGGACTATCGTAAACGCTCAGCGGGAAACTAAACGACGGGGACTGCTTCCAGGCTGGCCAGAATAAGACCTAGGGTCGCCAGTTCTTCGGTCCGCCTCGCTCACCTGGCCAACGAGATCCTCCAATTGTGTCTGCATATGGCCAGAAGCCCTCTGGATCTAATGGGCCGGCGTTGGTAATTTCTCGACTTTTATGTGCAGATCTGACGAGCTGGGCAGAAACCTGCTCGCGCATAGGTAGCAGCTCCGTGTAAGGGTCCCATGGGCTTTCACGAAGGACAAGGTCCCCATTTAAATCCTCAATCTCAACAGGTTCACTTACACTATGCACACGAACGACATGCGGTGGGAAATCATACTCTCCCTCAGCTCCCCCGATCTGACGAGAAGACTTTATCCACCATTCATTCTCTTCCACGGTTCCGCCACTTGGCTCTATATTTCCATTGGAATGCCCTCGGAATTCCATAAATGTGTACCCCTGATGTTCACAAACAGCTTCGACGTAGCCATCTATGCGATAGAACGAGATATTGCAGGGAAATTTTGGTTGACCATTTAGCTCTTGGCTGATAAAAATGGCGGCTTCCTGATCGATCCCCATTCCTACACAAAATAATCCATCCATCCCATCAAATGAAGCTCCAATTTTGGTGCTTACCCCATACTCTGGTTCAGCCAGAATAGGTACGCAGTAGACGTTAATCTGTACGATCGGATCTCCGCTTGGTTCAAGCCCCGGCGGGAGCAGGGCCGCTATCTTTTCCGCGTCAGTTCGATACGAGACCTTCAATTTCGGCCACCCACTTGTTTCTCCAGGACGTGTCAGATGTTCACCCATTTTCTCTCCAATGCAACGGTTTTCTTCTTTGGATACTTTGGCACATCACCTGACGTTTTGCGAAATACGAGTAATCGTTCTACAAACAAAGAAGAACAAAGGACACTCTCAATGCTATGGATACTCCGCTTCGAAGAAAAGAACAGGATCAAGTAAGAGTATCGCCCACAAAGAAGACAAGGTAGAAAGAAGACATGTCAGATTACGAACATATCATTATTGAAAAACCGGCACCTGCTGTGCGAAGGATCGTGCTTAACAGGCCGGAAAAACGCAATGCAATTAGTACACCAATGCGAACAGAAATATTTCATGCCCTGCAATCCCACGACGTCGATGAAGAAGTTCGAGTGACAATTATTTGTGGAGCAGGAGATTGTTTCTCATCCGGATACGACCTTACCAGTGGAGGATTAATGGAGGATGCCCCCATCTACAGTGCTCCAGGAGATGGGCAATGGACTCGTCAAGCTACCGACAGCTGGTTCAGTATCTGGGATCTTGCAAAGCCTGTCATCGCCCAAATTCACGGGTATGCCATGGCAGGGGGTACAGAACTTGCATCAGCATGTGACCTTATTTATATGGCTGACAATGCAACTATTGGATATCCGGTTGTTCGTGTGATGAGCACTCCTGACTGGCAGTTCCATACGCCTCTTCTTGGACTGCGCGCTTCGATGGAAATGATGTTAACCGGCAATACCTATTCGGCTGAAGACGCAGTCCAGGTAGGTTTCGCAAATCGGGCATACCCGGCTGACCGCTTAGAAGACGAAGTTTTAACGATGGCTAAAACTGTCGCTCGTGTGCCATCAGACCTCCAGCAAGTAAATAAACGCTCAGTCCATCGATCCTTTGAAGTGCTGGGCGGACGGACAGCTATACGTGCCGCCCAAGAACTTCAAGCTCTAGCGGCATATCAGGAATCAGTTAAAGAAGCTAGGAAAAACCCCTTTGAGTCAATCAAGAAGGCCTTTGACTAATCTCCCAAATCTGGTGCCCATGAAGATCCATTGATATGGGACCCCCCATCAACAAATAATGTATTGCCCGTGACATAACTCGATCCCTCACTTGCTAAGAAAACAGCCACAGGTCCGATATCTTCTTCACAATCACCCATTCTTCCCATGGGGTTTGCAGCATCTGCGGCAGCGATAAGTTCGGGAAATTCATCCATAACCCTAAAGAACGAAGCAGATTTTGCCGCTGGGCAAATAATATTTGCTGTGATTCCCAATGGAGCCCACTCTCTAGCTGCGGTTCTAGTCGCACTACGTAAAGCTTCCTTTGCTGAGTTGTATTCAACTGTCCCCATATGGGCGTTCACCCCGTTCAACGAACACAGATTCACAATTCTTCCATATCCTTTTTCTTTCATGATGGGATGAGCGGCAACCATCGCCCATAGTGGTCCGAGGAATCCAACGTTGAGACTTCGCTCCATCAACTTGGGAGATTTCGATTCAACACGAGAAATTAAACCACCACCCCACGCATTATTCACCAAAATATCGAGCGTCCCCCACTGGTCAACCGCAGCAGTAATCATTCGCTCATTGTCGCTTTTTATCGAAACATCTGTTTGGACGAAAAGGGCGTTATGACCTAATTCTTTTTCTGCAGCGATACCAAGATCTGTATCGATTTCAGCAATCACAACCTTTGCCCCTTGCTTAATAAAGGCGGTAGCAATACCTCTTCCTATTCCCTCTCCAGCTCCTGTAATGATCGCGACTCTATTTTCTAACTGCCCAGACATGTCACTCCTATCATTGCTATATCTGTAGTTTTACCGAAAAGAGCAAACCGTGCCTCATAAATCGCAATAAGAACCATCTAGCGATAGGCATCTTCCTTTCAGCGACGTACCCCGGAATTAAGGCACGGACAGAAAACCGGCTACGCTAAACACCTATGACAAGCAGGTCTGGAAACGATAATACCTTTGCAGTGATTGGGGCCGGCATGTCCGGAGTCTTAGCGGGTATCAAACTTATGGAAGCCGGGTATCCATTTCAAATCTTTGAAAAAGCTGACAGGGTAGGTGGAACCTGGAGAGAAAATACGTATCCGGGTATTGCATGTGATGTTCCATCTCATATTTATAGTTATTCTTTTGAATTGAACCCTGATTGGAGTGAATTCACGTCGCCAGGGGCAGAAGTACAGGAGTACTTCGAAAAGGTTTCTAAACGTTACGGGGTAGATCCCCATATCCGATTCAACGAGGCGGTAACCCGCTGCAGTTGGCTGGGTGATATATGGGAGATCGAAACAGAAAAGGGAAATGTCGAACATTTTCGGTGGATTATTGCTGCCACTGGGATACTTCATCACCCCAAGTATCCAAACATTGACGGTTTAGCTGATTTTGAAGGGCCAATGTTTCACACTGCCCGCTGGGATCACGATGTCGCTATTGAAGGCAAAAAAGTAGGTCTTATCGGGACTGGGTCGAGTGGCGTGCAAATTACAGCTGCGGTCGCTCCTGACGTTGAAAAACTCAGTGTGTTTCAGCGCACTGCCCAATGGATTGTTCCGAACGAGCGCGTTGTGTACACGGAAGAAGAAAAAGAAGCATTTCGAACCGACGCTGACCTATTACAAAATCTCCATACGGAAATGTCTACGGCGTTTAATGATGGATTTGCTACTTCCGTTATTGATGGAGACTCAGAGCTAATTGATGATATACAAAATCGGTGTCTTGAGGCTCTTGAAACAGTCAACGATCCTGAATTGAAAGAAAAACTTCGGCCGACATACAAGGCGGCCTGTAAGAGACTCGTTGTTTCGCATAATTTCTATGATGCTGTGCAACGACCCAACGTCGATATTGTGACAGCCGATATTGAACGTGTAGAAGCAAACGGGGTTCGTGCCGGTGGAGAATTGCATGAACTTGATGTCCTTGTTCTTGCTACGGGTTTCCATGTTGACGCGTTCATGAGGCCAATGAATATCACAGGAAGAAATGGCATCGTCCTTGATGAGGTGTGGGAAGATTGGCCTTCAGCGTATCTCTCCATCGCTGTTCCAGAATTCCCGAATTTCTTTATGCTGAACGGCCCGAATAGCCCAGTTGGGAATTTTTCTCTTATTCAGACAGCTGAAATGCAATTCGATTATGTCTTAAAAGTCGTTGATCACGTTAACCAAGGCGATCTGGATTTAGCTGTAATAAGTCAGGAAGCGTATCAACGCTTTGATGCTGAACGGTATGAAGCTGCAAAAGGGACCGTCTGGGCAACAGGATGTAACAGCTGGTATTTAGATAACAATGGTGTCCCGTTCGCATGGCCGTTCCCGTTTTCTAGATTTCGGGCAGAAATGGAAACGCCAAAACTAGAAGATTACGAACTAGCGAAAAGTTAATCAGGTTCCAGTCCACTTTGGATCTCGGCGTTCAACAAAAGCTGCAATTCCCTCTTGGCCATCATTAGTTCCAGCTGCCCGAACAATGTTTTGTGCCTCAAAGTCACCAGCGTCTTCTAAAGCGCTTTCGTACCCGCGGTAGATAACGGTCTTCGCTACACCGGCAGCATTAGGAGCGCCAGAAGCCAAGTCCTGCGCTAATGCCGTTGCCGCCGAAGCGATGTCTTCATCGGCGACAACCCGGTTTACTAGCCCCCACGTTTCAGCTTCAGAGGCTGAAAGCACACGATTCGTTAATGTCAGATCAAGCATCCGACGTAGGCCAACATGGCGGGCTAGAAAGTAACTTGATGTTCCATCTGGAGTGAGCCCAACTTTTGTGTATGCCATGGTGAACTTCGCTGATTCTCCAGAGACGACAAGGTCAAAAGCGCTCACTAACGACATCCCGGCACCTCCAGCAGCACCTTGAACTCCTGCAACGAAAGGCTTCGGTATTTCATTCATTTTGTAAATAGCGTCATGGAGGTCTTCAAGCATTGCTGCAACTACTTCTGGAAGGTCCGGTCCCGCAGCATTAAATTCCTTGAGATCACCTCCGGCGCAGAAGACCTTACCTTCTGCGGTTACTGCAACAGAGCGAACGTCATCATCGGATTCAATTTCAAGCATCACGTTCTTTAAATCCCTACAGAAAGCGGGGTTTACAGCGTTCGCTCCTTCTGGTCGGGAAAAATGTATGTATCCGACATTGTCTTTCACTTCATAGGTCATTGTTGACAATTCCATTATTAGTTTCCTTCACTTTCGTCATGAGTAAGGTTTCCAGTTGGGCGTTGAGACCGGTATGCCTCGGGCGCATTTTTAGATAACCAGGAAGTAAGATCAGCTTCTTCCCAATCGTCTGGACCATAGACGGTACCAGGAAGCGGAGTCATGATGTGGGTATCGCCACCCACCGTTATGCCAGCTGCGGTCGTATCCCAGTGAATTAACCGTTCATCGGTTTCACCGGTATCGTCAAGGCCGCGACTTGTATCACGGTTTTTTTGATACTGGACCCAGTCGTCAACTGTCGTGGCCCAGATCATGATGACCTCATGGTTATTATTTATAACTTCCCACAGTCCTGTAGCTGTAATCCCATGGTCTTCCATCATCGGAGCTCGTTCTTTCACTACAAGATTAAGATAGTCAATTTGTGATCCAGGGTTAACTGAGATCACCTCATTCACAAATAGTGATCCTTTAATCCCTCGTTCCTTGATTTGTTGAGTTGTAGGAGATGCAGGAATACCTGCACAGACTCTATCAAACCCGCCGGTACGCCATTGTGCTGCCTCATCCCACCAATCACCGTAAAAAGCTTTCCTTCTTTTCAGGTTTAAACGATCTAAGTTCCGCCCCCAGCCGTCCCAGCCGTCCACGCCACAATCCCAGATGTTAATTACCTGTGGCCAACGACCACCCCCGAAGCCAAGCACATAGAATGTGCCCTGAAGTGATGTCATATCGGGCATATGCTGGGCTGGTTCACGATTGACTTTTTCCATATAGTCGTATTGGCCTTGGCCGATGATATCGATAGTTTCATGAACGAAAATAGATCGAGGCATTGTCAGCTGTCTTTAGGTTCGTGATGTTGCGTCATAGGTAACAGGTAGTACCAGAAATAGAAATTCGTTCCAGATTCTTTCATTTTAATTCTCGATTTCTGGATTACATCTCCAGCCTGCGTTTCGTTCACGAACCAAGACTCTGCGCTTCGAGCAGATGGAGAAGAATCAGACAGTGAGATGGATGCCTCTTCGTAAAAGTTCCTGATATCGGCGGCGATCTTTGTCGGGTCACCAGGAAGCCCTACTTCTTTCCAATCTTCACCGTCGGCAATACGTGTAAACAGGTCAAGCATGTCGGGGACCTGATTAGAACTGATGACTTTCCCAACTGTGGAACGGCCATATTTTTTGTGAGTTCGTTTCCACGCTGGCAATAAACCTAATGCTTCGGAAGCTGCGGGACTTCGATCACTGGTATCAGAGGGTGGAATGACACAGGAGAGCGGTGAATCCGAACCATCTTTTATTTCAATCGGGTGATCTACTAGTACGGGCCCTGAAGTCTCATCCAGCAAAGCAAAGGCGTGCTCTATGACTTCGCGTTGGAAGTCCGCATCGTTGGGTTTCCCTAAAGGTCTTCCTAAAGGAAATTCGCAATGAAGTGCTCGAGGTGGTGAGGTAGTTTCAATTTGTCCACGGATGCTTGATAGAGCAACCGTGGCGAAGCCTGACTGTTCTAACACTGACGCCAACGTACCCACGGTACGCGTACATAGGGGTCAGACCGGAGTCAGGAGGATGATGTCGACATTGTCCTCATGTAAAAGTTCCGCGGCAGCTGGTCCCGTGTCCAAGCGGATCGTTTCAAGCGTGTGGTCTGGTTGCGCTCCCATAAATGACAGATGTGTTTCTGCAACAGAACCGATGACCCCTTCGGCAGCCATTTCATTCAGACGGTCAATTGGAAACACCACATTCTTATCCATGATCCAACCAGTGCGATCAAAGTTGGGGCTGTAGTGGGCGAGCGTCAATTCATCAGCGTCATGGGCAATGCGGTTAAACCCCTGATCACCCGGATTCCAGTCAGCGTTTCCATCCACGGTTAAACCTGCAGTCGTAACAATAGCGACACGACTCTCCGATAACGGTTTTGGTGTCGTCCATGGAACTTCATCAAAGGCAAATCCATCTAATTTTTCCAGCATTGAACGAACTTGCTTGTCAGACATAGAGAAATTCTATGCGATGAAATAAATCAGCACAAAGCTAGATCTTTTAGTTACAGGATCTTCTCATGGATCAATCTGACCTTCTCCGGCTGCAACTTGTATTTACGATCGTAGGTAAGTAGACCATTTATCTCTGACTCAACGTCAGTTGTTTGAGTGTAAATAGCGCCTGCTAACCCTTCGGGGATAAGACCACCAATTGCAGTCAGTAACTCTTCATACGACGTAAGAAAATCTTCAACCGATTCGGTTTTCGTATACCCCCACCCTTTTTCAAACATTGAATGACCGTCAATGTACAAACTAATTCCCCCGAACTCTCCATATACCGTGGCACGTCCAGACTCTGGCTCCGGTAACTGTTCAGCACCTTGATACAGATGGTGGTCACGCATATGCCCTAACCCCATATCAGTCCATCCGCTCGGACCATCAACAAGGCGTGTTGGATCAAAACGCATGACATGGGTCAACGTTTCATTTGTATCGTGTTGTCCCCACGCTTCGTTAAATGGAACCCAAGCCACAATCGACGCAAAAGGTTGTAATGCAGTGAGCATCGCATCGAGCTCGGAACGAAATCCTTCGGGATCCTTTCCGGGGCTAATCGAATCCCACTCCATTTCCTCGGGTTCGACCCCTTTCTTAAGTTGCTTTCCAAACTCAACCATATTAAAAACAGTGCTCGGCATATCCTGCCAAACAAGTACACCAAGACGATCAGCGTGCCAATACCATCGTGCCGGCTCAACCTTCACATGCTTACGTATAGTATTAAAACCCATCTCCAACGTAGCCTCAATATCAAATTTCAAGGCTTCATCAGTTGGTGCAGTCAGTAAGCCGTCCGGCCACCACCCCTGGTCAAGGAGTCCCAAATGAAATATAGGAGACCCATTGAGGTGAAGGCGCATATGCCCAGAATCATCAGGTTCGCACGAGACTTCTCTAGCGCCAAAATAGCTTTCAACACGATCTAGAACATCACCGGTGCTATCGGTTATTTCGATTTCAAGAGAGTACAAAAACGGGTCGCTTGGACACCACAAATGGAGATCATCAAAAGATAGAAGCATTGATCCGGAGTCGCCCTCAACCAGTTCGCTACCCTGACTCACTACGGTCTCACCATCGAGCGCACGAACATTCACTTGCGCCCCAGGTTTCGTATTCGACAGGTCATAATTAACCGTTACGGTGCCCACAGCAATTGCTGTTTCGGTATAGACGCGCTCAATACAGGATTGTGGGACAGGTTCCAGCCACACAGTTTGCCAAATTCCAGCTACTGCGGTGTATTGAATAGCGAACGGCGTAAGCGTTTGTTTTCCTAATGGCTGGTTACCTGTATCAGTCGGATCAGTGATCGAAATGACAAGTTTCTGAGATGAACCGGGAATCAACGCATCAGTTATGTCTATATAAAAAGGGTCGAAACCTCCGGTATGAGACCCTACGCCTACATCGTTAATCCAGACTTCACACGCCCAGTCAACAGCTCCGAAATGGAGCCGTAAACGTTCAGATCCGTCAGAGAGAGAATGTTCGAAGTAGGTTCGCATCGTCAGAACCTCATCGGGTTGGAGTACGTGATCAAACCCGCTCAAAGCTGACCCGAGAGGAAATGGAACAAGAATCGAAGCAGAAAAATCTGGTTCTCTTTCTGGAGAATGCACGCATGCATCCCATTTCCCATTCAAGTTCACCCACTGTTCACGGACCAGCTGAGGTCGGGGATACTCAGGAAGCGGTAGTTCCTGATCAATAGCGTCGGCCCATTGAGATCGTAAATTCACGAGCACAACTTACTACAACAGATGTCTAACTTGCATTTACCGCTTACCTACTACTGCTATCTCAAAGGATAAAGTTTTGCTTTCGTTATACTAGCGATGTGTTTGTACGTACTCTTTTTGGTGTTCTTCTCTCCACCTGTCTTCTTGCCGGCGGACTTTCCTGTTCTTCATCTGAAGGCGAAAAGGAAGATCAGGCCACTGTGGAAACTCAGACAAATACTAGTGAGACAGAAGGGCAAGCCGAACCGACGCCGGAACCATCGCCTGAAGAAAATTCAGAACCAGATGACAATGAACCTAAAGACAACGAAGAATCTGACTATACGACAGGAGACTCCTCGTATATTTTCGACCAGAATACACTCCACACATTTGAACTAACTCTCTCTGAAGAAGATCTAGCGTTAATAGATAAACAACCCGGGAAAGAAGAATACGTTGAAGGTTCGATGACATTTGAGGGCGAAGAAATTGGACCTGTTGGTATCCGATACAAGGGTTCCGTCGGCGCATGGGTGGGTTGTGTCTCTGGCGATTTCTTCGAAGCTGAAGGTGAAAAGACGTGCACCAAGCTTTCCATGAAAGTGAAGATCAATTGGGAAGACACCGACGATACATTTTACGGATTGAAGAAACTCCAATTTCATTCACAGAATCTTGACCCAACGAAAATGCATGAGCGCCTCGGGTATTGGCTCTTTCGAGAAATGGGAGTTCCAGCACCCAGATCTGTTCACGCCCGACTATTCATTAACGGTGAATACAACGGAATTTTTGCTCTCACAGAGCAGATAGATGGAAGATTCACGAGAGAGAATTTCGAAGATGGAACAGGAAACCTCTACAAGGAGATCTGGCCTATCCGGTCCAATGGCGAGCCTCGAGGCGATGGCGAGTATGCATATGCGTTAAAAACAAACGAAGACGAGAACCCCTCATTTGAAATTATCCGGTCCTTTGCAAGTGCTATGGGTAGTGCAACCGCTGACGAGCGGATGCAGATAGTGCAGGAATGGATGGACGTGGATGAGGTGCTTGCTTACGCCGTTGTGGATAGAACTATCAGAAACGATGACGGTGTTTTTCACTGGTACTGTTTCGGGGGAGGAAGCGGCGCATTGGGTCGTGGCGGTGAAGGCAACATTCCTAATGAAGCATGTAATCCGCATAATTTTTACTGGTATGAGGACCCCACGGCAAAAACAATGCACCTTATTCCATGGGATCTTGATAATGCCTTCGAAGTGATCAAGAACGAAGGAAATCCAGTTATTCCGATAAAAGATGGCTGGGGAGAGAAAACTAATGACTGTAAACCCTTCGTCTACGGAGGGTGGGGTTTGGCCCAGCTTTCTGCAGCGTGCGACAAAATTATTGGAACATGGGCAAGTTTTGAAAGCGAACATCAGCAACTGATGGATGCCTTTATAGAAGGCCCATTTTCCAAGGAAACAGTAGAGGACCTTCTTGATACGTGGTCGGCCCAAATTGAAAGCTCTGTCGCTCAAGCTGATGTAGTTCACGATGATCAACCATCGGTAGAGGAATGGAGAAGAGCATTAGAGAGGTTCAAAGAGGATCTCGAATATGCTCGAGCGAAAAACGATTGATCTTTAAAAAATCTACCAAGTACACTTACCTGTAGGGGAATGGAGAAGCAATGTCTGACGGATTATTAGTACTCTTTAATGGGATAGCGATCCTCATTATGGTCTTTTGCCTGTATTTCCCCCGGCATGGGCGTAAGGATATGGTCGTTGCCCTCTTTGGCATCAACGTAGGAGTTCTCGGCGTTTCATTCACTCTCGCCGATGCTGCAGTAAGCGCCGGTCTTGGCCTCGGCCTTTTCGGAGTGCTTTCCATTATTCGACTCAGGTCGAACGAATTAGGTCAGCAAGAAATAGCGTATTACTTCTGCGCTCTAGCTCTTGGACTTGTCGGAGGGGTAAATGTTGACTCGTGGATTTCTCCAGTTCTCATGGGAGCAATCATTGCCATCCTCTTTATCGGCGACCATCCGCAACTGTTTTCGAGAAGTAGACATCAAATAATGCGGCTCGATACTGCATACACCGATGAAGCTGTGCTTCGGACAGATCTTGAAACAATGCTGAGTGGAAAGATCCGTCGACTACAAATTCAAAGAGTTGATCTTGTGAATAACAGCACTGTTGTAGATGTGCGATACACAAGTGATGCAGGTACGTCATCTAATGACTGAAATGGGATCTGCGCCCATACAACCATCACAATTATCGTCGCAACGATTTTCATCGATCTCATTAGAAGAAATGAACGCTTTTGCATCTCTCCAAACTCGAGTCGATAGAAAATACGTCGTCACAAGTGAACTTTGCAATGCATTACTCGGGACAATAAACATCAACGGCCAGGTCCTCAGCGTCAATGAAAAAAGAAGCATGGGGTATCAATCCGTTTATTTCGATACTCCAGACCTCGAGCTCTATAAAGACGCTGCTTACAAAAGAAGGCCACGCTTTAAAGCGAGAACCCGCTTCTACCATTCGACAGGAATCGCAATGCTTGAAGTCAAAACGAAAGACGGCCGAGGAAAAACAGTCAAGATCCGAACCCCATATGATGCCGGCAGCCTTTACGAGTTAACCGAATCAGGAAAAACGTTCATTGAAGAGGCGACAAAAAGTCCTGGAAGCTCCGAGAATCTCCGCCCGACCCTCACGTCACAGTACCAGCGAACAACGATTGTTGATCACGATACCTCTACCCGCATGACGTGTGACGAGTATTTACTCTGCACAGATTGGGAGAATCAAAGTGTTGCCTTCCCGTACTGTATTTTAGAAACGAAATCCTCGGTCCAGCCGAGCCCGTTCGATGTATGGCTATGGGATCATGGATTACGACCGCAACGGATAAGTAAATACTGCACGATGCTCGCCATCCTTCACCCTGACTTACCAGCGAATAAATGGCATCGCGTTATCAAAAACTACATGTAGAAGGGTTTCCCTTCTTCGGATAGGACAATTCATAGATCGTGCGCTACATTTCTACAATTCCCATAGAGAGGATATGAAATGGATTTAGGACTTGCAGGAAAAAAAGCTCTTGTCACCGGAGCCACGAAAGGGCTCGGTCGAGCAATAGCAGAAACTTTACTAGCAGAAGGCGCGTCGGTCGCTATATGCGCCAGAGATGCTGAGGGAGTCGAAGCAGCAGTCGCAGAGCTAAGCAGCCAAGGCGAAGTATGTGGATCAGCTGTTGACGCTGGCGACCTTGATTCACTTAGCGGATGGATCAATTCATCAAGTGAGCAGCTTGGTGGCATCGATATCTACGTGCACAACACGTCAGGTAAACCGCAGCGCAAACTTGAAGGATGGATCAATAACTTCAACATTGACCTTATGTCACTTGTCGGCGGAGTAGGAGCAGCCCAAGAAGCGCTCGCTGATGGCGGCGGATCATTAATTAGCATCGGTACCACGGCAACAGCTGAACACTTTGCATCAGGGTCCGGAAGCTACAGCGCCTTTAAAGCCGCAGTAACTAACTGGACCCTAGGCCAGGCTCAAGTACTCGGCGCACAAGGAATCCGTTGCAACGTCGTTTCTCCAGGCCCAATCATGGTCGAGGGAGGAGACTGGGACGGCATCAAACAAGGCATGCCAGAGTTCTATGAAGCAACTCAAAAAACGCACCCTCAAGGAGACTTAGGACTACCGGAAGATGTCGCAAATGCGGTGGCTTTCCTTTCTGGAGATGCTGCTAAACACATCAACGGAGTGAACCTTACAGTTGATGGTGGTTTCTTAAAGCGCGTTAATTTCTAGAACTACGGATAAGATAACGGCTTCGGGGCTGTAGCTCAGTTGGCTAGAGCACCTGCTTTGCAAGCAGGGGGTCGCGGGTTCGATTCCCGCCAGCTCCACACTTAAAGTCCCTGTTCAGAGAGTTATTCTTCTTTGATTCTTAGAGTAGGGGTGGGTTTAATTTCCTTCAGGGACACCTCAGGGACACAAGAGAAAAGAAACAAACCTCTACCGGGGTGGGTCTTACAGTGTTTAACACAACCCCTAACCACACCTTTAACAGCATTATGTGGCGCTGATAGTGGGGTGATGTGCCGTGCCACCCCCTATAACTAGTTATGTTATGTGTTTGTTGGTTGTTTGATTTAGTGGTTCTTGGAGGTAAAGAAACTTAGAAAGAGTCTGGCTTTCCTTCACTGGGACGATCTCGGGTCAGTGTGGGGTCAAAGAGGATTGAAAACAACGAGT
>Ga0208261_1000311_pt1 | contig 19991 bp, 20 predicted proteins | sample Knorr_S7_td_DCM__FD_185595 | JGI IMG/M metagenome (GOLD analysis project Ga0208261, IMG submission 185595) | Marine microbial communities from Southern Atlantic Ocean transect - Knorr_S7_td_DCM_ad_131m_LV_B (SPAdes) (version 3) | ecosystem: Environmental > Aquatic > Marine > Oceanic | place...
CCTCTGTCGTTCCATATCTGTCTACCCAAAGGTTGCCTGTTCGGGCTAAGGCAGCCCAAGGCAACGCAGACCACATCCTTGCGTGACGGAGGACTTTCGCTGAGTGTCCCCACGTCGCCAAGTGACACGTAGCCCGGTGGCGGGATGGGGCGCCAGCACCAGAAGCGGCGTTTACCGCGTTCCTGCCACCATACTAGATCGAACCTTTCGGGCGGTGCGATGTCTCTACCACTAGCACGAATGACCAGTGTCGGGAAGGTTGGACGCGAGTGCCCGTTCTTGGCGGTCATACCAATCAAATGACATCCTGCAGGAACGCGTGGCTTCCAGACAGAGACGTCTTGTTGCGCGCCGGACCCACTGTCGTTCCATACCTCATCGTACTCGCTTACGGGGATGAATTCGAACTTCTCTTGCGATGAGGCTTCGGAGGTATGCTCGATTCTTGGATCGCCCTTGTTTTCGCCATGTCTGACCGTTGGTGCTGGATGCTTGCCACCAGGTGCGCCCGGATTCCCCCAACTGTCAACGGTTTCCCACCCGCCATCACGCGGTGGAACTCCGATTTTTCCGCCGGTATGCGCAGCATAGAGGACCCCGATTTTTGAGATGATCATCCACTTGTTCCACTCCGGGCGTTGATGGGCCGTTCCGCAGTCTTGGAAGGCGATGAATATCTCTGGATTCTGTGTGTGCTGGTAATGGCCAGCGATGGTACCCCAGTGCCTATTCTCATGTTCGCCTGGCTTGAACACGTAGGTGCCGTTCACTTCCGAGTTCCCGGCTCCTGAAGCGGTTACGCTCGAGGGCATCGATACTGTCGTAGTTGCAGGTTGTTGTTGACCTGTAGCGCCCTGCTGCATGAACTGGATGTCTTCCCAGCCGCCTCTTGGCGCATGATCACGGTTCCATTGTGCTGTGCCATTATGCTGCGCACTCAGGTACTTCCCATGACAGGACTTCAAACAGACTACATTGTTACCACGGTCTTCGACTATGAACTCCTCCCAGCCACCTGGTGGTGCCGCTCTGCGATTGATTTGCACGCTACCGTCACGCTGTGCTGACACGAACATGCCGTGTACCCCCTTGAGTGCGATCTTACCGCCCTCACGCTTCTCGAGATGGAAATGTTCCCAGGTACTTGCATGGTCGCGATTCCATTCCGCACGCCCGTCGGGCTGAGCGCTCAGGTACTTCCCGTGGACGCTTCTGAGTGCGATCCTAGCGCCCTCGTGTATGTTCTCCAAGGCTCCCGACACGCCCCTAGCAGGCTATATCCGGATATGGCTCTTTGCGGTTCAGGGAGAAGAATGGCGGTTTAATCGGAAGGTCATTTTGTCCACCAACCCTTCTTCTCCGGCTTCTCCAAGTTGGGGGGCGTATTGCTCAGGCACTGTATAGGGAATTCGGCCCCCAAACCCCCAGCGAAAGTCATGGAAACGGTCCGATCGGGGTTCACTTCGTCAATTTCTCCCTCCTTTCCGATGAAGGCTTCCTGGCCGGGGGTGAGCGAGACGTCATCGTTGAGAATTACCCAGAATCTGTCCCCTTCGTTGTATGTCAAGTCCCCGTCGAATTTTTGCTTATCCTGGGCCACACCGGTCATCATCAGTGAAATGAATAGAGGCAGAAATGCAATGGCTAAAAACGTCGAGAAAAAAGGAATTTCCAATAAAAAAGAGATTATAACGACTAAAGCTAAGAAGCCGGCTGGGACGAAAAAGTCATTTTTCTCATTTGATTTTATGTCCCTTACCTTTATCCACTCGAAGATTGATAGATACATTACCCCCGCCCAAAAGAGGAATTCAAACACAATGAATACGAGGTCAATCATCATTCCACTACACGTGTAGGTCGGTTTAAGCGATTTCCCGGCAGCCCTGTTTTTGCCACCACTAAATCAGTGGGGGGTTAATCCCCTAGGCTCAATTTTTAGAGGCGGGCATAGAAGAGTGATGAAGCTGGATTCTGAGGTTCGAATCCTCATCCTCGATATAGCCAAAGGTATACTCCACCTTGACCTCGGATCCTTCTGTATCGGTGAAGAAATAGTTGCCCATTGCAAAGGCCCTATTTCCGTCGGTGGTCACCTTGTCATTCTCGAACCTCACCTTTGTCCAGCCCTTTATGGCAAAACCTTCGTCCTCGGGGCAAGCGTTGTTCGATGCGACGAAGTAAGACAAGGCGGATTCGAAAGTCGGACGGAACTGATCCAGTGCTGCCAAGGTAGGCTTGAACATGACTGGCCCGATCTGATACGCGTACAATGTATCGATGTGATTTGCTGCTATTCCGACGTAGTCGCTCCCATTCCTGTGGGCTTCGGAGATCGCAACAATGCCATCGCCCCATTCCTGCTGCGCCCTTTCAACATCCTCCAAACTAGCCATCCGGCACAACCCCTTCTATGTTGCACCCTTCAATGCGTTAAATGCCGTATTGACGTGGATGGCGGTTCCCAGCGAAAGAGCGTCCTCATCTACCTTGAACTTGGGGTGGTGCACGCCATATGCCTCCGTCTCTGGATTGCCGACGCCTATGAAAGAAAAGCACCCTGGTATCACTTCGGTGTAGTACGAGAAATCCTCCCCTCCCATTATCGGCCCCATTTCTGCGACCCTACCTTGTCCGAGGATTTCTTCTGATGCTGATTTGCTCAACTCCCAGCATTCGGCATCATTTACGGTGGGAGGGAAATCGTTGCCCGGAAACGTCACCTCAGCCTCGCACCGATTGGCCAGAGATATTGATTCGGCTACCTCCTTGACTCTGTTCTGCAATTGGGAAATGCCCTCGCTGGTCAGAGATCTTATTGTGCCTTGTAATTCCATTGTCGGAGGAATCACGTTCGTCGCAGTGCCCGCATTAGCCATCGTGATGCTGATTACGCCAGATTCCAAGGGATCCAGTTCACGGGAGATTAGAGTTTGGAGTTCGACCACTATCTTCGAGCCGGTAACAACTGGATCCACCGTAAGGTGGGGCATGGCTGCGTGGCCCCCATTTCCTTTAACTAAAATCTTGATTGATGAAGTGGCTGCCAATAGCGTGCCTTCTCTAGATGCCAGGGCTCCAACGGGTAATTGGTCGGTGACGTGCAATCCGAAGATTTGCTTCACCTCCGGGTCTTCCAAAACCCCCTGCTCCCTCATCATCTTACCACCTGCTCCCCCTTCTTCTGCGGGTTGAAAGATCAGCTTGACTGTGCCTTCTATTGCCTGTTCGTTCTGTTTCAGGACTTTTGCTGCCCCTAGGAGCATTGCAGTGTGGCAATCATGGCCGCAAGCATGCATTTTTCCATCAATTTCACTTCTAAATTCCACATCTGCTTCTTCATGGATCGGTAAGGCGTCCATATCCGCCCTTAGTGCGATACATGGGTCGCCGCCGTTCCCAATTAGCCCGACAACACCTGTTATGGCTATGTCCTTTTCATATGGGATGTCTAACTCTTTCAAGGTACTTTGAACGAGCTTGCTCGTTTCGAACTCCTCGTACATCAATTCGGGATGGCGATGGATTGTCCTTCTTTTTTCTACTATCCATTGGTGGATGTCTTTCGATTGTGAAAGTATCTCGCTGATTTGCATGTATCACAAGATGGCGTACTAATATTAGAATTCTGCCGGCCGAATTTAGAACCATAATTTCTGATTGGCCTCGTAGGTATCGTAGAATTTCTGATCGCTCGTTGTGAGATAGATTATCGCTTCTGACAGTGCGATTATTGCCGATGCGAATAGCGGGAAGACGAGGATCATCCCTACCGTTGACATCAGGAGCAAGATGATTCCTTGGTTGTTGTAACCCAGATAGAATTTGTGAACGCCGAAACCGCCCACCAATAGAGCTAGAATCCCTGCAGTCAGCCTATTCTTCTCTGGTGGCCTGCCATCCAATGTTGTTACGCCCTTACTGATAGAAGGGGGAGGGGCTTGGTTGGAACCCCCTCCACCATTGTTTTCTTCATCCTGCCACCACTGTGAAGGTCTCTTTTCCACGACTAAAGGGAAAAATTTCAGTAAATTAATGTTAGCAACTTTGTGGCTCTACTGGACGCGATAGGGGCATATATCCCATGGCCTAGAAGCCAGTGAGAATTGCCGTCAATATATCGACGATACTGAGTGCTGCATTTCCGGGAAAGGGGTCTCCCAAACTTTCCACTGGGTCCTTTTTGTTCCTGGCCCTAACGATAGATGGATCTCCATCCCCTCCCTCCTCGTATGGTTCCAACTCGCCCTGGTCAAACCACATCGATCCGCATTTCCGACAACCATCGACCTCGTAGCTTTTCCTACCGGGGGAAACCGTGAATTTGGTCATCTCAATCGGGCGTCGTGGCCGAATAGTTAGGCAATGCGGGCAGAGTATTCCTGCTGGTGAACCCGTGGAAACTCTCTTGCTCAGCCTCAGATAGTCTCCCTGGTGCATGTTACTTTCCAGCCAGTTCTTGTCAGCGAGTATTCCCTTGCAGTTACCGCACTCGCAGGTCGTTCCGCTCCACCAATCGCCCTTGTCCTCCAGTTCTGTATGGCACCGTGGACACACTACCGGAGGCATGGATTTAATCTGAAGGAATAGGCCTTATTTGTTGTGCCTGCGTGAATCACGACCGCTAGTGTTTCTGCTAATTTTGCAGATAGCGTTCGCTAGACACACACGCACTCAGTGCCGCATCGATCACGCTAGGAAGGCTGAGAAGCTCATTACGCTGATAGCAATACCAGCGTACGACCCAACCATCAAAGTCAATATCATTCTAATCATAAGTTGTACGATGGACGTATACGTTATCAAGGCGTGTTTTGGATCACGGGCATGATGGAAACACGTCTTGATAACCCCTAGGTAGATCGTCGATTTATGTTTAGAGAGACAATGGATATCTGGTGGTTCCTACAAGGACTGCTGGGCGGAATACTAGCGTGATACAATCGCGCAATGCGAAAAGAGGGTGGGTATACTCCCGCTTTTCCGATCACACATGAGATGATACGAAAATCAGAGGGAGGGGGGACTCTCCCTCTGACAAAATTAGTTGAAAATCGACACCCTAGTTTTCACATAGGCCATACTCGAGGCAGTTATGATTGGCATGACTCTCGGAGACAAGAAAGTGGTTGTCCTAACTGGTGCCGGAATCAGTGCGGAGTCTGGCGTCAGGACATTCAGGGACAACGACGGATTGTGGGAAAACCACAGGATCGAGGACGTTGCCACGCCCGAAGCATGGGCCAGGGATCCCTCTCTGGTTTGGAGGTTCTACCAGGCCAGGAGGAGACAGTTGCTGGAAGTTGATCCCAATCCCGCCCACTTGGCGCTGGCTCGTCTGGAGGGTAAGTGCGAATCACTCGTTCTGATCACCCAGAACGTGGATGACCTCCACGAAAGAGGTGGCAGTGAGTCCGTTATCCACATGCATGGAAGATTGCGATCGCTCCGCTGTCAGGAAACAGGGCATAGCGAGGTCAGGATGGACGAGCGGGATCTAGCGGAAGGTTTCGTCCTCTGCAATTGCTGTGCGGAGGCTGCCAGGATGAGGCCAGACATCGTTTGGTTCGGCGAGATACCCCTGGAGATGGGAGTCATTCAGAGGGAGGTGGAGGATTGCGATGTATTCATCGTCATAGGCAGCTCGGGACACGTCTACCCCGCTGCAGGTTTGGTGAATCTGGCTAACTCGAATGGCGCGCGCACCATTCTGGTGAACTTCGAACTGCCCATCAACGGTAGTGACTTTGACGAGGTGCACATAGGTAAGGCAGGCGAGATACTGCCGGAACTCGTAGAGAATTGGTAGTCTCTCGGACACTGCATAAGTCCGAAATTAGAGATATTAATTTGGGTACCTCTAAATAATAATCGGCATTCGTGAGGTCATGCCTTGTGACTGCTGTGACTGTGACCCTTGTGGCCCTAGTTGTTCATGCGATGGGTGCTGTTGAGTCAGCATCTTATCAATCGTAGAACGCCCGGGGAGGGGAAAATAATCGGTAACCTATTGTGCCTCCTTCTGTAGGGGATTTCATGTCTGGATGTCTCGAAAACTTTCCCAACGAATTGGAGCCTAGCTTCTCCTGCCTTTCGGACTCCCTTTCTGCTGGGCCTGCTTCTGGGGTGCTGATTCTCGCCATAGGCGTCCCCCTGATAGGGATCATAAAGGCCTACATGAGGAAGGTGCTGGATAACGTCGACTTCGATGAGGGACTCGAGAACTTCCTGTACAGGATCGCCGGAGTTGCCCTTTGGGCATTGGTGATTCTCACAGCAGCGGACGAGTTCGGGATCAACGTTACCGGCTTGGTGGTCGGCCTGGGATTCATCGGGCTCGCAGTCGCCTTCGCGGCCCAGGACACCGTGGAGAACGTTATCGCAGGGGTATTCATCATCATTGACAGGCCATTCAGGGAGGGTGAGAGGATACTACTTCCGAAGAGCCTGGGGGGGACGTACTCGAAGTGGGGGGACGTGACTTACATCGGCCTCAGAACCACTAGAGTTAGGTCGACAGACGGAGTGCTGCTGACCATCCCGAACAAGCTGCTGACAAAGGACGCAGTCGCGAACTTCAGCCATAGCTCCGACATGGAGCTAAGAGTCAGGATCCGTCTGGGCCTAACCGCCACGTGGTCTAACGTCACCAAGGCTGAGGAGATAGTGAAGGACATCGCAGACAACCATGCTGACATTGTGAGCAAGCCTAAGCCACCAGAGGTCGTACTGAGGGGTTTTGGAGATCAGGAGATAGTGATGGAGATTCGCTACTACGTTGACAATGCGAGAAAGATGAGGCCATCCAAGTCGTTCTTCGTCACTGAGATACTCAGGAGGTTCGAGGAGGACGGCGTGACCCTCGCATTCCCAGTAAGAGTCAACATGAACAGCGATGTAGACTTGGAAGGACTGGGGTTCTGATTCACGGAAATTCTGTCCTTAGGGATAGTCTGACTGGGTTCAGCTAGAGCATGATAGCATTGAGCAGCCTACTCGGTTCCTGGCCCACTCTGGCCTCCTACTGAACCATTTTTCCTCATTCCCGGGTTGTTCGTCATACGGTTTCTTCAGCATCTCGTAGAGGGCTGTTGCCACTGAATAGTCGTCCTTCTCGGCTGCATCGATTGCTAGTTGGGCCATCCAGTTCCTAAGGACGTACTTCGGGTTGGCATTCAGCATCGACTCCCTGTCCGGTCGGCCATCCACCCTGTCCCACCACCTGTCCAGCCAGGAGTTCCACTCATTCTGCGGGATTTCCCCCTCTTTGTAGAAGGCCGGGGTCAGATGGTTGGAGTCTGGCTCTTGAATGGTAGAAAGCGACCTGAATAGTATCGTCATGTCAGTCTCGGTCAACTGCATAACTGATGTCAATTCCGAGACTAGGTCCCCATCCCCCTCCTGGAACCGGTCGAGCCCGAGTTTCTCGGCCCACATGCGGCTGCTGTGCCCCCTGTACGACTCGTAGTATGAGTCCAAGGCCTCGTGCAGCGACTTCGGTTCTTCCATCAGGGGGGAAATCGACTCCAGAAGTCGAGCGAAGTTCCACGCACCGACCTCGCCCTGCTGGGCGTACCTGTACCTCCTGGTACCGGAATCGGTAGTGTTTGGTGTCCAGTCGGGATCGAAGCCCTCCAGCCAGCCGTAGGGACCGTAGTCTATGGTTAGCCCGTGGATTGACATGTTGTCGGTGTTCATCACACCGTGCACGAAGCCCACTCGCATCCAGTGCGCGATCGTGAGTGCGGTGCTGTCGGCAACCTCCTTCAGCCAATCCACCAGGCCCTGGTCCGAGTTCGAGGAGTGGTGCGGGAAGTGCTGCCTCACGGTGTTGTCGACTAGTGCGCGCAGAGTCTTCTGGTCCCCTGCCATCGCATGTATCTGGAAGCTGCCGAACCGGATGAAGCTCTCAGCCACCCTGCACACAATCGCACCCGGCTCGGGTGCTGGCCTTCCATCGTACATCACGTCACGCATCACTTCCTCACCAGTGGTGACCAGGGATAGCGCCCGAGTGGTCGGAACGCCGAGGTGGTGCATGGCCTCGCTGCATAGGAACTCCCGGATCGATGAGCGGAGGACAGCTCTGCCATCTGCGAATCGCGAGTATGGCGTCTTGCCCGAGCCCTTCAGCTGCAGCTCTAGTACGCCCTCCCCCGTGTCAACCTCTCCGAGGGTTATCGCCCTGCCGTCCCCGAGCTGGCCTGCCCAGTTGCCGAACTGATGGCCCCCGTACCTCTGGGCATAGGGATCCATCCCCCCGGCCTTACCGTTTCCACCAAGCAGACCCTCCTCCGCGACGTCTAGTCCTAGCTCGCTGGCCATCTCCTCGGACCACATCCTCAGGACCGGATGTGGCATTGCCTCTGGGTCCACCCTAGACCAGCAGGCGCCCGGCACCTGCCTAGGGCCTCCACCGGACACAGCATCCCCTGGAGTTTCATCGAGAAAACGGCTGACCCAGTTCAACGAGCCCAGTGACTTCTGCGCCATGATTTCGAGTCATGCTTGAGACAATTGAAGTTGTGCATAGCGCAAGATTTGGGTTTTTTGTATGTAAAAAATAAATTCACTACTAAAAGTGATTTTTCCGGCCAGAACCTATGCTCAAGTGGAACAAGAAGCTGTTCGAGCTCTCGATGGGAGACGCTGCAGAGGAGAAAATTCGCAAAGCGGCCATAGTCTCGGCAGTACTGGGTTTCTTCGCACACATCGCGATATGGGCCCTTTTCAGAACAGGAAGGATATCGATAACTGGTGAGGCATCGGAACTGGTCAGCTCACCCCTATCGGCCCTGTATACTCCATTCTCCATACTGTTGGTTTACGAGGTCTACCAGCTTATCAGAACCATTCCAGACTCGTTTTCCTCTTCGGTCGGGAAGCAGTATGAGATAGCAACACTTCTGGTGGTCCGAGATATCCTGAAGCGTCTTTCCGAGGTTGAGAGCTCCGAGGGTTGGGAGATAAGCTCCGACCTGGGCTTCCTGCTGGTTGAGTGCGGGGCATTCCTAGCGCTGTTCTACACTTCTCTGACTTACTTCAGGATCAGCAACGGAGCAGACAAGTCTGGAGATATGTCGGATGATATCGTGATTTTCGTGGAGGCGAAGAGAGGTGTTGCAAACACTATGCTACTGGTCTTCTTGTCAGTAGCGGCCTACTCTTTCTGGACATGGATAGAATCTGTGCAGGAAGGAGGGGGGTCCGTTAGCAGGGTGATATTCTTCCTCGACTTCTTCACTTTCCTCATTCTCGCGGATATTCTGATACTGCTTATCTCCTACTGGTTCTACACAGACTTCGGCAACTTGGCGAGGAACACGGGTTTCGTACTTTCAACAGTGATAATCCGCGTTGCGATCTCCTCGGAGGGCGTCTCGGCGATGGTTCTCTTCACCCTAAGTGGCCTCCTAGGAATTGCAATACTGAGGATGTTTGACCCTAATATCCCGTCCCGCACTCCGCGGGTCAGCTAGTGACGTAATTCGTATCTCTGAGCGTAACGACACTTGAAATGGTGGACAGAGATGCTTGAGCCATGTTGGATGAGTTAGGCCTGCCTAATCACCTAGCAGAGAGGTGCATCTTGCGTTCCAAGAGAGCCTCGGAGCCATCGTTCGTGCTCCACTGGATGCGCACGGCAATCAGGCTTGACGAATGCCCCACTTTCGATACTGCGAGGCTTGCAGCAAATTCTCTAGGAGTGCCCCTCCTAGTATACCATGGAATTGATGAGAGGTACCAATACGCATCATACAGACACCACAGATTCCTGCTCGAAGGTGCTGCTGACGTTGCAGACAGAGCGGAGTCCCTCCGCGTCGATCACCTCGTACACGTTTCCAGAGAAGGTAGCAGGGAGCCATACCTAGTTGACCTAGCGAAGGAGTCTGGCCTAGTAGTCACTGACATGGTCGATCTCCAACCATGGAAGAAATGGGCAGAGAAAGTAAGCGAGGTCTGTTGCCTCTTAGAGGTAGACTCGCACTGCGTACTGCCGAGGCCCGTTTTTGGCAAGTCGATGGACAGGCCGTTCAAATTCAGGAAGGCAACAGATGACGAAATGCATACGAGGGTAGGAAGAAATTGGCCCATAGTCAGGGACGAGGTAAGGAGGATGCCAGAGTCCTGGAGTCCTCCTTTCGAGCCCGTTGATGTTCGTCTGGAGCTGTCAAAGGACGGAGGGGCAGAGCTCCTTTCCAAGTGTGAAATCGACCCCACCGTTGTTGCGGTTACTGGAGTCACTGGGGGTTCTTCGTATGCGATAGAGCATTGGGAGAATTGGTGCAATTCAGGGATAAGGAGCTATCACATGAAGAGGAATAACGCAGCACTGAGCGATGGGGTTAGCAGAATGTCCCCCTGGATTCACTATGGCATGATCGCCACGACCAGAATGGTTCGAGACGCCTCTTCAATAGGGGGGAAGGGGGCCGAGAAGTTCCTGGATGAGATGCTCGTTTTCAGGGAGCACGCCCAACACCACGTACATGCCAAGGACAATCCGGATGATTGGGCCAATATCCCCGGATGGGCGATTACATCTTGGAACGACAGGAGCCCGGAAGTCTCGGAGTTGTCCGCGGTCGAGCTCGAGAGGGGGAGGTCCGGCGACCGCCTTTGGGATTCTGCACAGACGGGGCTCGTCCGGCACGGAACCATGCACAACAACGTACGGATGACATGGGGGAAGGCATTTGCCGGATGGAGGGAGGATGCGGAAGAGGCAATGCATCTGGCCCTGGAGATGAATGACAGATTCGCACTCGACGGCAGGGACCCCAGCTCCATTGCGGGGGTCCAATGGTGCTTCGGCCTGTTCGACAGGGCCTTTGGGCCCGTTGACCCGATAATGGGGAAGATCAGGAAAAGGCCCACTAGTGTCCATGAGAATCGTATTGACATGACCGCCTACGAGGAGTTAACGAACAAGGCTACGATGGGGGTGTCCATGGACATAGGGATCGTCGGCGGAGGCCTCTCGGGGATGTTCGCTGCGAGGCTGCTTTCCGATCTAGGGCACAACGTCACAGTTTGGGACAAGGGTTCCAGGATAGGGGGCAGGCTGACCGGTTGGCAGACCGATGAGGGTTCCAAAATTCATCTGGGAGCAAGAGCCCTGGACTCGGTACCAAGGTGGATGGATAGATTCGTAGACGAGTGGGCCAGGCTGGGATTGGTCAGTCGCGAGGGAGATGCGCTGATCCCCCACGCCCCCCTCCCGGAACTTCTGGAACACTTGTCTGAAGGGTCGTCCATCAGCCTCGGCAGCAGGGTGTCCGGGTTGGAGCTTTTGGAAGGGGGGATACGAGTTACCACGGAGTCCGATGGAGATGGGGAAGTTTGCAGATGTGATAGGGTAATTGTAGCCGTTCCCGTAGAGCAGGCTTCGGAAATAGCAAGCGACTTGGGCATAGACATCGATGGCGAAAGCATTCCCAGTATTGTTGCATGGGGATTCTGCGATTCAATCCCCGAGGAAGCACCTGAGGGCTTCAGGATCTACGAAGTGGATGACGCTACGGCTATCGTGGAGTTGTCCCCCGAGGAAAGTAGCCAATTGATTGACGAGGACAAGGGAGCACTGGCGAAAATCATAACCGGGGCAATGGGGCTGTCCAGCGAGGGTTGGAAGTCCCACAAGTGGAGATACAGCAGGGCTTATTCTGGTCCGGGTGCCGTGGTCTCCAAGGATGGCATTTCATTCATCGGCGATGCTTTCGGGAAGGAAATAGGTACTGCGGGGGCGGCTCTTGATTCGGCATCCAGAGCCGTATCGAACCTACATTTGTCAAAGCTGGAGACGGAGTTCGAAAGGAGGGCAGTACAATCGTACCTATCCGATTGGTAGGCACGTTGGTCAATTTTTCTCCTAATCCGGGGTGTCCGTTTGAATCCCAGACAATTACGCTTCGATGGATTCACATGTGCAATACGAGGCGGGAAATTATGGAAGAGGCCCAAGTCGAGGAGCCTACTTCGGGAGTGCAGGAGGTTCTGGTTCCAGAAAGGGTGGTTGACGCCCTCCCGACCATGTACTGCTTCGAGACCTGCCCGTTCTGCTTCAAGGTCAAGGCGATACTTGGATCGAGAGGGATTGAGTACTCCAAGGTAGAGGTGGATCCCACTTTCAAGACCCAGCTTAAGTGGTCCGACTGGGGCAAAGTACCAGTTTTCATCGATGTCGATGGAACCCAAGTGAATGACTCGAACCACATCCTCCACTACATAGACTCCAGGGGCTCCAACTCGTTCCCCCGTGAAGGCGAGGATCCTGAACAGGACCGATGGATGGATTTCTCTAACAAGGTTCTCGGGAAGTCGATCGTTGCAGTGATCTACACCTCCTACAGAACCTCCCTCAGAGCCCTCGACTACGTTACCAAGGTCGACAACTTCTCGTTTGGGAGTCGCCTAGTGAACAAATGGATGGGCGCATTCATCATGCGCATGGTGGGAAAGAGCAGAGCGAAGATGTTCGAACTACCTCCTCGTGAGAACCTCCAGTACCAACTGGACGAGATGTCCAGTGGGATAGAGGGGGACTTCTTCGGCGAGGGAGAGCCCAACGGAGCGGACTTCGCCAACTTCGGGATACTTCGTTCCATGCAGGGATTGAATGGGTTCGACATAGTGGAGAAGCACGAGGTAGTTTCCACTTGGTACGCAAGGATGCAAGAGCACTCCGGAGTATACTGACTGCCTATAATGCCCCTATGGGATTCTGTTATGCTAACCTCGTTAGGTAGGCATTTGGAAGAGAGAACTCAAGACCTCGTGATGTAGCGAAGACACGTGGACCCGACACTGGTTCTCATCCTTCTACTGCACCCCATAGCTGCACTTCTGGTGATTAGGGAGTTCATTCTGCAACGAGATTGGAGAAAAAAGAGCCTGGAGCTGAAGGGGCAAGAAAGGGCTTCCGAGTTAAGGCGCCACGAGATAGAGGGGGAGCGTCTTTTTCGTCTGGTCATCGCAGTAATTGGACTTGCCTTCCTGGCTCGTTTAGTATCGGCCTCTCTGTCGGGCGAGGATGTGGGATATGATGACCTGATGCCTGGTCATTTCCATGGGTGGGGGGGTTTACTCGGGCTTTTATTGATGACTTATCTGTGGATTCTGGGTCGGAGGGCAAGCTCGAGGAAGGCTGCTGGCGAGTCATTCGCGAGGACGAAGGATTTGCATGGGAGGTTATCGGACGTGATGATGGTGCTAATCATAATTCACGCCTTCCTAGGTTTCCTGTATCTCCTACAACTCATGGGAAATATCTGATGGGGAATCTTAGGAAATTGTGATCATCGATTTTTTGTCTCCTAATTGGGGGCATCTTTTGAACAACCATTTATGTCCGCTACGGCGATACAGGCTCTATGAGCGAAGTTGTCGCGCTCCTCGGGGCTGTGTCAATCCTCACCGTTGCGGTGATGGATGCAATCAGGTTGACGTTGGGCCAGATATTCTCGCTTATGGACGGCTTCTAGTCAGAGGCGGAATTCAGCAGACTAGATTACTCCTGAGTCGGACCATTCGTTCCAAACGACAAACAGTGCGATGATGCTCACGATGATTTCTATTGCTCTCTTCACGAATGCTTCACTGATCCTCGCAATATCATCTATTCGCTAGTCAGTAGCACGTCGCTGTGGGAGAGTTGGAGAGCTACTCATCCTCGGAAATGACCTGGATTATATCGTTGGCAGCCTCGATGCAGACCTGCATTAGTTCGGTAGTTGTCACAGATGCAAGCATTTGCTGCTGTACGTTAACAGAGCTGCACAATGAGGCCGAGACCTGCCAGAGGAAAAGCTCCTGCTCCTGTGGATCCACAGATGAAACACTATCCTCGTAGTCCATCTGCTGCCCCCTGTACATGCAGCTTACCATGATCAGATTGGATAGAGGGGAGATGTAGCCTACGAACGACTCGAAGTCCTGCTGGTCGTGGTTATGCACAATGGGTTCCATGACCTCGGCCTCGCACCTGAGGTAGAGTTTCCCATCCACTGGGTTGTCCGCCTTCTCCATAAGCTCGTCCACGGCGGGAAAGTGGGTTCCAGAAACATCGTTTTCGAGCACTGGTTGGATTACCTGGGTTGACTTGAACCTCCTGCCTGAGATGATGTTGATCATGATGTTCGAGCCTGACTCCTGGTAATCCTCGATCTCGACCAAAACACCGTACTTCGCGGGCTGCGTCCAACCGCCGATATCCTCGGTATCCGGATCGTAGGTTATGTAGCCGAACGGCTTGCTGTCCAAAATGCAGTCGTCCATCATTTGCTTGTAACGCGGTTCGAACACCCTGAGCGATGCGCTAGACATGGGCATGAAGTCGGGTCCAAGGACAAACAGCGGGAGCTTGGTTGTGGGCATGAAAGTATGACTGAGCGGCACAGACTTAAGGTTCTGTTTCCAACAACCAGTTTTGGCTGCGTTTTCGCTACTAATCTCTGTTTCACGTTCAGTACTCAACTGGCACAGGGTCCAGAGACCTCCAGAGGAACCAGCAAGCAGCGCTCCGGTATGGCCTCCAGGCTTCTGCCACCGCTAGCATCTCGCTCTTCGAGTTGGCCTGTGGGGCGAGCATCCTGATTCCCTTGACCACTCCCAAGTCGCCCAGACTCAGAACATCGGGCCTCATCAGGGAGAATATCAGCATCATCTCGGCTGTCCATGGCCCAACTCCCTTGAACTTCACGAGATGTTTGATCAGTGATTCGTCATCTAATTCCTCGTAATCTTCTGGGAGGAGGGGGGTTTCGTCGTTGGCTATGCCGAGGATGTACTGACTCTTCTGCCTGGAGAGCCCGCATGACAGTAACTCGTCCACAGTGAGGGAGCCGATTGCATCTCTGGTAACTTCCCCGCCACTCATCTCCTCCAAGCGCCCGTGTACTGCATCGGCTGCCTTAACGGAGATCTGCTGACCGACTATGCTTCTGACCAGGGTCTGGAATATCTCCCCCCTTCCCGAAAGCCCCTCTCCATCGAAAGTTCTCACTATCTCGCCAATGAGCGGATCTTTGGATAGAAGAGAGGTGGCTTCGCCCCACCAATCAGGCCTTCCTACCTGCATGGGCATTTCCTCATCCACCAGAAGAGACGACCACCAGTTCCAACTTGACATCGTCCTTGATCAGGGAAGTGTGTGGTAGGATGGTCTGGCCTTGCACGGCAAGTACGGTGGAAGGGGGTATCTCCAACTTCTCCAGGACGTCGTTGATGGTAATCGGCTTGCTAGACTCCACCTCTAGCGATTCACCCTCATGCTGAATCTCGACTCTCATGATTCTCCTGGGGCCGGGTCAGCCTTATGTCTGATTCGCAGGTGGGGAGTTCGCTGCCGAGATCGCATAGCCCGGTATTGCGGTGGATTCGAAATCCACTGTCCATTGGACGCGGGGGTTCAAATCCCTCTCTCGGCGCCATTTTCGTCGTCAGAACCCTGGCGTATCAGGCGAGTGCTTGAGAATCACGACCCTAGCACCGGGGCCTATCCTCACCTGGGGGCGTCCGGCCCATTCGCCCACCTCTCCGTTCAGTATGGCGATCTCGTCCCCCCTAGAAATGGCGGCGGCTGATACGGGGACGAACTGCTTGAACGCAACCGAGGCTGCCGAGCCAGTCTTGTCCATCAGTGTGATCGACCAGCGGTTCACATCAACGCCGTTGGGGTAGGCGTCTATCGACCAGACCCTGCCCACCACGCTTACCCTGGTCTCAACCTCTACCACGGGGGCGGAGTCACCCTCCGAGGCCATTGATACGGAAGAGTTCCCATCCAGGTCTATCTGCAACTGGCCCCGCCACAGGGAGGGCATTCCATCGTCGATCCTGACGCGCGAGCCCTCTGAGATTGTCCGAGTTACCTGGGTCGGGTTTCCCTGTCTGGAGGGTCTAACTCGTGCCCTGTCGTAGCCATCCTGGAGGGTGAACTCCAGGCTTATTGAGCCGTCTTCGAGAATCTCGGGCCCTTGGAGGCCCACGACTTCCCCTATGACGCTCGCACGGGTCTCTATCTCGCCTATCGGGGTGACGGGCCATGCATGGCCGAACCTCTCCACCCTGGTCTCCAGGGGGAGTGCGATGTCATGGTCCGAGCCATCGCAAATGCCCCTGTAGTCGCATCTGGTGCATCTGGCCCTCTCATCGGCGTGGACAGGGGTATCGGCGGGAACCCCTCCCCTCTCGAAGAACCGTAGCGGGGAGGGTTCGGGTGGGCACTCTTCGATTGAAGGGTCTCTGGAGTGAATCTTCCCGTAGAGCCCCTCCAGCTCTGAGTCCAGGGCATCCATCTCTTCCTCCGAGGGGAGGGTGACTTGCTTCACAGTCCCTGTCCCGAGGTACCAGATTTCCAAGCCCTCTACCTGCTCCTCCCTGTCGTGGGTCTCCCACCACAGCCACGCGTACATCCGCAGCTGATCGAGGTAGTCGCCTGAACGGTCGCCCTTTCCAATCGAGGCCTTGAGGTCGACGATCTTGGGAGTCCCGGTCCATCGGTACACCATGTCGTACTCCCCCTGGAACCACTCGTCCGGATGAGCGCTCGTCTGGGTGAAGGACTTAGCATCGGGGTCCACGAACCAAGGTCTGGCGACCTCCCATGCCTCCGCCCAAGTGATTGGGCCTCCTCCTGCAGCAGGATGAGGCTCGTCCCATTGACGAGGGAAACCATCGGGAGCGGGCCATTCTTCCCTTGTGCCTGATCTCCAATCGTCGAGAGTCGGGCCCCCTCCCGACTCCATGCATGATTGGACCTCATCGAGGTGTAGGTTGATCGCGGCCTCAACCATGTCCCTTCCCTCCTGCTTGTCGATGTCATCTGCTGATCCAACCTTATTCGGGCTGGACTCCCAGTCCGCTATCGCAGACTCCCAGCACCTATCGAAGTGTGCGTCTGCCCTGGACGAGGCCCAGGAGTGTAGGGATTCTCGATCATCTGGGACCGAAGACGGATCTATTGGGGAGAGGCCCGGCCCTACCCAGAAGTCCTGGCTGTCCCAGTCCGGGGAGCCGTCTTCTGCTAGAGGCGAGGTCATCGAGGAGCGTGAGTCGGCAGCCATCAGAGTGGGGGACTCCCTCAGAACCCTGCATACGCACTCTTCTACCGCGTTTCCTCTCAAAATCTGGGGGGGAAGGGGCGATTTTAGTCTGGCCATCCACCCGTAGTACCACAGCCTGGGACACTTCCTCCATGCGTTGACCTGGGACGCGGAGAGCCTCCGGTACGGGTTCACCTTCGAGTTCTCGGGGTCTGGCCTCCTGACCGGCACGGTACCGTTTCGGAGTCGGGGACCTATCAACTTGAGGAGAGTTCACAGGCCGAAAAGCCACCTAGGCTGTGCGAATATCCAGCTCATCCGGGACTTGCATGCATCGAAGAGGTTCACCCTGTGGCGACCGACTCGAACAAGCTCCACCCCGGCCGACTGAAACCTAGTCCTCCAATCTTCCCTGATATCCGGGGGGAACGTGCGGGAGAACCTCTCTGGGGTCGCCATTGCCTTCCAGTTACCTCTACTTCGGAGTGCTTCCAGGACCTCGGTCCTAGCACCCTCCGAACTCAGGTGCTTTATCTCCACCATCACCATCTCTGGCGATTCACCGAGCTCCTCGCAGACTTCCGAGAAGAGCGGGATGGAAATCCCCCTCTGCGAACCCGCCCTCTTGATCTCCGAGAATGGCATCTGTGAAGTCTCGGACTGTTTTCCACCTACGTCTATGGCATCGTCGTGGAAGACGAAGACGATTCCGTCCGAGGACTCCCGTATGTCGAACTCCCAGTATCTGAAGCCCCTCATCCCTGGCTTTGCGGAGGATTCGCGATATCCCTCAAGGGTGTTCTCGGCAGTGGTTCCTGAGGCTCCTAGCCTGTGTCCAGAGTTCTTCATTGGCCCTACTCCTCTTCGAAACCGTTCAGCCTTACTGCCGTGACCTCGGTCCTCTCGTGAGTGGGTAGCACCTCGATCATGAAGACGGGGTCTTCTATCTCGTCGGCTATGTCCTCGGCTATGACCAGGGGCATCTCGATCCTCTCGTTCTCGTCGTCCCAGAGGAGGAACCTCCGAGGTAGTCCAGTCTCCTGGGCGATTTCCGATATCCAATCGTCCTTCGAACCCTCATCGGCATCGATTGCCCCGAAAATCAGAGTACCGTCCTCGGTCAGGACCTCGTGAGGAGATATCGTGGACTCCCCTCTTCTGAGGAACCTGCGCCTTAGTTGTCCAGCGTCCTTGAAGACGGCGGTACAGAACTTGAGGTGGAATCCGTACGGTTCCCGGGTATCGCCATCCAATGGGTCCGGCAGACCCTGCTCTGCAGCGTTTACTCGTGACTTCATGTCCAGTGCCAGTTCGTTGGATCCTGAGGCTCCGGCGGTGATCTCAGTGGAGAGGTTGAATCCTCTCAGCTCCATGTTCTCGTGGTTGCCAACGGTGATTTCCAGTTCGTTGAGGTTCATGAACGAGATGTCGAAGGATCGCAATTCCTCCAGTAGGGAGAGTAGCTCCTCTCTCTTGTCTGGCTCGCAGGGTATCTCCACTCCAGTTAGAATCCCCGAATCGGAGCATGCCGATATCGTCGAACGGTACCTCTCGGCATCCAGGCCTAGGAGGTGGAAGCGAATCTCATCGAGACCGGCATCTGCGAACTCGCTAGCCAGTTCGGGGTTGAATGGTATGCTTGTATACATGTGAAGATGGAACTCGGGACCGAACTCGGACTTCAACCGGGATATCCCCTCGAGTGTTCTCTCCCTAGCCATAAGGGGGTCGCCACCGGTAATTCCGGCTCCCGTGGCCCTCATCGCTCTAGCCTCCTCGATGACCTCATCGAAGGTCTCGCACCTCCTCTCGTTGGCGAACATCCAGTCGATGTCTCGTCGAGTCTCCGAAAGGGGGCAGTAGTCGCACTGCCAGTGGCAGTTCCCTGTGATGAAGAGGACCAGTTTGCTGCCCATCTGGCATTGGATGCACCCCTCCGTGTCCGAGAGGTCGGGTGCCTCTGCGAGATTGGGTATCTGAGGGAGGGTCATCATTCTGAGTCCGCCTCGTATTTCTCCGCGGTTCTGAGGAGCCATTCGTGGAACCCAGAGTCACCGGACAGTTCCGGGTGGAACGAAAGGGCCATTCGGTTGTTCGTCATCACTCCAACGACCTCATTGTCTAATTTAGCCGTGACCTGAGCCTTGTCCCCAGAAGAGGTGAATCTAGGGGCTCTGATGAAAACGCCTGGGAAATCACGACCTAGAGCCTCTGCCTCTATGTTGGACTGGAATGAGTCGGCTTGGGTGCCGAAGCCGTTCCTCTCGATCTTAGCATCGACAAGGGGATCGCCCCCGTCACCGGGCTCGGCCAATAGGATGGCACCAGCACAGGTCCCCAGTACTGGCCTTTCGGTATCTGCCCTTATCCAATCGAAGACAGCGGGAAGGAGGGAGGACACCGGGTCATTCCCTGTCAGCCTCATGGTTGTTGACTCTCCTCCGGGCATCACAATCGCATGGGGTTCTGAGGAATCCAGGTCTGATGATTTCCTCAACTCGTGTATCTCGATATCTATGCCGGTCTCTATGGAAGCCCGTTCGAGGGCCGCAATATGCGAGTGGCGCGCGCCCTGGAGCATCACTAGGCCGATACGAAGCACGAATCGGCGGCAGGACAACGAGAAATGAACCCTATTGCTCCTCCGATGGCCTGAAAGACCTCCTGTAGCCCGGTAGGGACATGGGGCCATCGGGTCGCATCCACAACTTCGGCGCAGGTCCTGCCGTTCTACCCCTGGAGGTCGTGAAAGAGGTAGCCGAAACACTCCCTAACCTAGGCGGCAGCGGCTTCGGATTGATGGAGGTGTCACACAGGAGCCAGACCTTCCAGGATGTGATAGACTCGGCCATGTCCAGGCTCAGGGGGTTACTTGGCATACCCGATGATTACGAGGTCCTGTTCCTACAGGGTGGAGCCTCGACCCAGTTCTACATGAGCGCA
>Ga0208261_1000312_pt1 | contig 19954 bp, 21 predicted proteins | sample Knorr_S7_td_DCM__FD_185595 | JGI IMG/M metagenome (GOLD analysis project Ga0208261, IMG submission 185595) | Marine microbial communities from Southern Atlantic Ocean transect - Knorr_S7_td_DCM_ad_131m_LV_B (SPAdes) (version 3) | ecosystem: Environmental > Aquatic > Marine > Oceanic | place...
TCATCTCCAATGGTTCTATCGAGAGAGGTGGGAGTGGTTAAACGGTGAAGTCTCGCATGTTCTTCATCTAGCTCATCTCCATTACCAGAGACTGCTCGCAGCGCAGCTCGCAAGCTTGCAGAACGATCTCCGGGAAGTCTAACAAGACTTGCTTTTTGGTCGAGCGCCCTTCCAATGGCTTGCCTAATCCAGAAAGTTGCATAAGTAGAAAATTTAAAACCTTTTCTCCAGTCGAATTTATCTACGGCGTGTTCAAGTCCTAGATTACCTTCTTGTATCAGGTCGAGAAGCTCCATACCTGGCGGTAACGGGTAACGTCTAGCGACACTAACTACAAGTCGAAGATTCGATCTAATAAATCGATCTTTTGCTTGTTCTGCGGCTCGTATTGCTCTGACAATATCTCTTCCAGTCTCTCCCGCTTCTTTACGGGCACGAGCTTCAGTTCCTGCTTCTATTGTTTGGGAAAGCTGCCTTTCCTCTTGTGCATTAAGAAGGGGAACCATTCCAATTTCATTTAAATATTGTCCTACTGAATCACTCATTTTTTCTCTTTTTATATCGCTTTGGCCGCGGCTCGTTTTCTTTCAGGAATTTTTCCTTTAAGAAAATTTGCTGGGGAAGACTGTTAAACACTGCAATTTTGCTGGGTCTGTTAATGCCTTCATACTATTTTGGCATATTTTGTGACTTTGTGGAAGAGTCGGCGTTTATGACTTTCGTCATACCTGTATGTTTTCCCTTAATATTAGGGTTTATTGGGCAATAAAATTCGATATTTTCTACTTTAAATCCTCCAAAACAGCGAAATTTTTTTGCTAAGCATTACTATTTAGTTGTGTTTAAAGAGTTTCGGCGTCGAATTGGCGTATTTGGCGGAACATTTGACCCTCCACACATAGGACACACTTCAGCTGCTTTAGCGGCAATGAGAAAACTTGAACTTGATTTCGTTTTGATGGTGGTAGCAAATGATCCATGGCAAAAAACTGATAAAAATGAAACTTCTTCAGAGTTTCCTAATTTTGTTACTTCGTCATCACATGACAGATATGAAATGCTTAAAAGAGCTTTGACAGGACAAGATTCTCTAATAGCTGATGATATGGAAATCGCACGAGGGGGGAAAACATACACTATCGACACAGTGTCTGAATTAGATGACAGATTTCCAGATAGCGACTTTTTTTTATTGATAGGCGCTGATGTTGCAAAAGATTTTGACTCGTGGCATGAACCAAAAGAAATCTGTGAAAAAATTAATGTGGTAGTTCTAACTCGCCCAGGAACAGATCAAGGCGAGATAGATTCGAATTGGAACTTTCCAGTTATTGATATTCCAGCTGTGGATGTATCGGCTGAAGAGATTCGATTAAGAATCTTGAAAGGTGAACCTGTAGAAGGAATGATCTCTAGTTCAGTTGAAGAGTACATTCTTTCCGCGGGGTTATATCGGGATTGAATAGATGAGTGATAAGAATTCTGCAAATTTTTTAACTGATAAGTCTTCCGTCGAGAAACTAAAAGAAAAAGTCTTTGGCTTTTTTGAAATAAGTAAAAGAGAATTGAAAGAGCCGGTATTCTTGTGGAGGTTTGGATTTCCTTTACTGTTAGTAGTTATTTTAATTTGGTCGTCTTTTCTTCTTGTAGATGGCTTTGGTTCAGTTCTGAAAAGCGAAGAGGGAGCTACCAGAGAAGCTATTACAGATCCGCTTGAAGAGGGATTTGAAGCTTTTGTGGAACAAACATGGGCAGAACTGGTAGTTACAGAAGATGAAATGGGTGAGTTGGTACAAATCGCTGTTATCGCAATCGCAGATCGTCAAAGTGGTGGAGGTACGGTCCTTCTGTTGCCTCCAGAGGTAAAAATAGACAGATGTGAAGAAAATTGCACTTTAGCTTTGAAATATTCTAATTTAGGTTTGGAATCAGTGCGAGAATCAGTTTCTGTTTTGTTGGAAACAGATTTTTCAGGTACAACTACTCTCACACCAGAGCGTTGGGCGACTTTAATAGAGCCCATTGGCGCAGTTGTAGTAAAAAATCAAGATACGGGAGAAATCCAAACATTAATGAAATCTGAAGTGTTTGAATTTATATCCCAAAAAGAAGAAGATAGTTTTCTTTTCCGGCAGAAGAATCAAGGTAACTTTTGGAGAAGTTGGATAAGTGCCTTAGTCGAAACTGGTGATATTGATACCTTTCTCCCGCTTATGCGCATACCGGTTGTGGAACTAGTTTCCTCTTTAGCAAATGCCCCTTTTACTGTGGTGGACAATCTTTGGTATGACCTCGGAGATGGCCCAGAAGCAAACCCTGATTTGATGTCAGGCCTTATAAATGACATGTTTCCATTTCCAGCTGCTACAGAAAACGATAGAAGAGTAACTGTGCGGTTGCTTAATGGGACAGATGATCCCTCACTAAGTAATGAGATGCAAAGGCTATTAAGAGAAAACGATACGAACGTTACTGTTATAGGTAATTTTCGCTCTTTCAACGTGATACAAACACGAGTGGTCTATAAGGACTCTGAAATACAGGCCGAGGCAGAAAGACTCGCTGCTGCAATCGGCGCCCATGTAATAAAAGATGAACTTGTTAGTCCGGTAGCTGATTTAACTGTATTAATAGGTCGTGATTTCTCTCAATGATTCGTTAGTATTCATCTCTTGTGAAAAAAATGTCGCAATCCAGATCAGATCTCTTAGCTACCTTTGCGGCAAGAACAGCCGCGGAGAAATTGGGTTTAGAAACTTTAGTAATTGATGTTGGCGATGTTATAGGGATCACAGATTTTTTCGTGATAACAAGTTGCAATAATCAGCGTCATATGCAAAGTGTTCGTGAAGAAATTGAGATGAAAATAGCCGAAGAGGAGAATTTAAAACCGATTCGTGTTGAAGGAAAAGAAAGCGAACAGTGGATACTCATGGATTATGGAATTTTTGTTGTCCATATTTTCGAAAGAGAACGGCGTTCTTTTTATAATTTAGAACGTCTTTGGTTGGACCAACCAACATTAGATTGGGAAAAAGATGATTAATTTATACAGCGATACCCAAACAGTTCCTACAGAAAGCATGCGAAAAGCAATTGCTCAAGCAGAAGTTGGTGATGAGCATTCGCGATCTGACCCTACAACTCTTTTACTTGAAAATAAAGTGGCTGAACTATTAGGGAAAGAGGAGGCTGTGTTCCTGCCCAGTGGAACAATGTGCAATCTGATCGGAGTTGCTATAAATACATCACCGGGCGATGTTGTTATGCTCGAAAGTAATGGGCACATCCTTAGATCAGAAACAGGTGGTCCTGCGATTGTCTCAAGTGTCTTAACCGACCCCATAGACGGAGAGAGAGGTCAGTTTACAGTTCCACAAATCGAACAAAGATTAGATCAGACAAGTCGCTACAGACCCCCCACTTCTTTGATCTGTTTGGAGCAAACTCATAACTTTGCTGGTGGAACTGTTTGGCCGATAGAACTTTGGGAAGACGTATGCTCTTTTGCTAAGAGTAAAAAATTGAGAATTCATGTCGATGGTGCACGCCTACTGAATGCTGTTGTGGCATCTGGTGTTGATGCAGAAACTTGGGCCACTCAAGCAGACACCATTTGGATTGACTTTTCAAAAGGTTTAGGGGCGCCAATGGGAGCCTGTATTGCAGGAAGTGCTGAAGACATAGATAAAGCGTGGCTTTGGAAACATCGTCTTGGGGGAGCGATGCGCCAGTCAGGTCTTATGGCAGCTGCAGCTATATACGCTTTAGATGAAAATATAGAAAGATTGAAAGATGATCACGAAAGAGCAAAAAACCTAGCAGAAGCACTAAAAGAACTAGGGGCAGAAGTGGTAGAGCCAGAAACAAATATTATTTTTTTCGACATGACACCATGTGGTAAGAGAAATAATGAAGTCATAGAAGAATTATCTAAAAAAGATGTACTGATGAGTGAGATAGGAAATCAGATAAGGGCAGTAACACACCTGGATATCGATGATACTGACATTGAGTCAGCGATCAAGGCTATCAATCAGGTCGTTAATACTTGAATTAACTAGACAAATCTGGTTTACCCATATAGAGACGATTAAGTGTTCTTTTACTGAAGAGCCAATTCTTTTTTTCAAGAACATATTCATCATCATAAAAAGCGTGAAGAACAACAGGATCTCCTTCGACTGGTTTGAGCCATTCAGTGACATAAGCGCGACCTGTTCCTGAATGGCTTTCCAAATGGGAAATGCTATTACTGTATGTGTGGATCACTTTTTCAAATCTTGACATTGAATTAATCCAGAAAGACCTGAGGTTTTCCTTGCCGGACACAGGCTCACCGTGCCCGAGATCCCAAAGACCCGACTCGCACCATGTGTTGGTCCACTGATCGGCATCTTGTCGACATACCGCATCAGAGTAAAGATGAAGAAGATCTTTTATCGGATCCAATGAAAACTCCTTTAAAGGCTTTTAACTGTTATTCCTTGTCTTCATTTCGAGAAGACTCCTCAACCATACGATAAAAATTTGTTAGTTCTTGGTTCGGTTCATAAATCTCTAGTAAATGACCGGAAACCTTTCTTGCGTCATGCATAGCAAATGGGAAACCAGAAGATGTTTCTGCGTACAGAATTTCCTCTAAACCAAAATCTTTCAAAGTTTTTGAAGCTTTCTTAAAGTCATCAACGAACACTGCACAATGATGGATGTAAGGAGGTTTTTTTTCTTTTTTATTGGAATCATCCACAAGTTTTTTATTGTGTTCACAGATTAATTCAACCATTATCGGTCCCCACTGGGCGTAAGCCGATGAATGGTCAAAAGTGGAAGTCACACCATTTACACGAACGTTTTCTAAAGGTATGTGTTCCTTGATGAAAAAAGGTCCCGTACCAAAGAGTTCTTCCCAAGAAACGGTAGCTTCCTTGAGATTTTCAACTGCATATGCCACTTGGACTACAGCCCCCAAATTAGGGATTGACCACTTTTTCATTACCTTCAGTCCAAATTTTAGTTAAGACACGACTAGATATTTTCCACTCACCGTTGATTCGGAGGAGCTCATCTTCGTATTTGCCAGCAATTATAAAATTAGCTCCTCCTGAGGCAGAACTTCTGACGTGTTGCGCTTGGAAGTAGCATTTGCATTTGGCTTCATCTTTCTCGACCTCTACCACATGATTGGTTACCATGTGGTGGCTGAAGTCAAGCGGAACCAATGACTTTTGACATTTTTCTATAATCGATTCGATGCCTTTATGTTCAGTGATGCCATATTTTGCGTAGGCATCAGAAGAGAAAACCTCGGACAAGGAGACCCAGTCTCTCTCATCTAACGCCCAGCAATATTTGACCGTTAAATAAATTATCTCATTTACGTCTTTTTCAGAAAAATCTTCCACACTTAAACCGTATCGTTGGTAGTTTCCTAAGTACTCGTTGGGCAGTTAGTTGTGGTGAACTGTTAGGAGTTAATCATTAATCTTTAATTTTAGGAGAAGCAGAAAATGGAATTGGGACTTGCTGGAAAAAAAGCACTTGTGACTGGATCGACAAAGGGTATTGGCCGAGCGATCGTCGAATCTCTTCTTGATGAAGGCGTTGACGTGGCAATATGTGCTCGCAATTCTGAGGAGGTAGATAAAGCAATTGAAGATCTTTCTGCAAAAGGCCGAGTTATAGGGTCTGCAGTTGATGCCGGAAACAGCGATTCACTTGCTGCATGGGTAACTTCTTCAATCGAAGAGTTAGGCGGCATCGACCTTTATGTTCACAACACATCCGCTAAAGGAGCTAAATCTCTAGATGCATGGGAAAATAATTTCAATGTTGACCTAATGGCGCTTCTTCACGCAGTAGAAACAGCAAAAGATCAATTATCTGAGGGTGGTGGCTCTTTAGTGAGTATCGGAACAACAGCTGCAGCGGAACATTTCGGTCCTGGTGCGGGAAGCTATTCGGCGTTCAAAGCTGCTGTAACCAATTGGACACTGGGGCAAGCTCAAGTGTTAGGAAAGCTTGGAATTAGGTCAAATGTGGTGTCACCTGGACCTATTTTTGTAGATGGTGGTGATTGGGATTCGATAAAAGAGAGAATGCCAGAATTTTTTGAAGCAACTGAAGCAGCTCACCCTGGAGGAGCGATGGGAGTGGTTTCTGATGTAGCAAATATTATTACTTTCTTAGCTAGTGATAAAGCAAGCCACATAAACGGAGTCAACATCACTGTGGATGGAGGTTTCTCCAAGAGAGTTGACTACTGATAAAACAGTTAAGGAAAATATGACCGACATAGTTGATGTGTATCTGGTAGCAGCAGGTAAATACCACGATATTGACTTCGCTCGATTAGAGCTGCTCAAACTTTTAGCCGAACATGAACAAATTCGAGTGACGGCAGTTTCAGATTATGAGAATGTCAGGGCAATCGAAAAATGCAGCTTTATGGTCAGTTACACCTGTGACGTGCGGCCAACAGAAAAGGCGCAGATAGCGATAAGAAAATGGGTGGAAAATGGAGGGCGTTGGATGGCTCTACATGGAACTAATTCGGCACTAGATATGGGAGGGGATAATGGGGTTGACTCACCTCGTTGTTTCCCAACCTGGGCGGAAACGTTGGGAAGTCAATTCGTAGCTCATCCCCCGATAGCCCCTTACCCTGTTGAGATTAGTGATCCATCAAATTGGCTAGTAGCTGGTTTGGAGTCTTTTGAAACAGACGATGAACTTTACCTTTGTGAATATCACGACATCGAAAACCTCCAGACCCTATTACACACAGACTGGAATGGTGATGCGCGAGGATTTGTTGAAAGTGACTGGAGCAGCGATGATAAACGACGTCTTGTCATGTATCTGCGTCCCTTAGGTGAGGGATGTGTTCTTTACAATACTCTTGGACATTGTCGAGGGCATTACGATATGCGACCTGTAACCGACTACTATCCTAAAATAGAAAGATGTTCCTGGGAGATCCCCCAGTATTACGAATTGCTGAAAAGAGGTATTCGCTGGGGTTTAGGTGAGAGCGAATAGGTCTTTATTTTCCAGAGAGCTTAGCTACGACAGGTGCAAATTCTTCCAAGTGTCTTTCATTGACTGAAATGTAGCTAAAACCGTATTCCTCACGACGTTGTTCCAAGATTTCACATATTTCTTCAGTAGAACCAATTAAGGCATGAGGATATTCGTTCAACTCTTCTACAGAAAGTCCAAAATTGGCAGCCATACCTTCGCGAACAGAATCAGCTTCGTTTGTAATAGTCGTGAAATAAGCAGGAAGTTCAAGTTCTAACTCATCAAAACGAGAACCGGCTCCATCTCTGATCCAACCGATTTTCTCTTTCGTCTTTTCTGCAGTGCTACTACCGATTCCGACTGCTCCAATTTTACCATCAGAATTATTGAAGTTCAGAGAAACGATGTCAGCTAGACGTCCTGCGGTCGTCAGTATTTTCTGAGCACCTCCTCCAATCATAATTTTTGGTCCATTTTCTTGAGGGGAGGCAGGAACAGCAGCAAATTCTTTTGCGTAAACATATTCACCTTCATGATTAAGATCTGATCCATTAAAAAAATCTCGACACAGCTCAACTGTTTCCCCCATACGTTTAATGCGAATACTCGGTTTGTCCATTTGCATTCCCATTGCCTCATATTCACTTGCAACCCAACCAGCACCAAAACCAATTTCTAATCTGCCATCAGAAAGAAAGTCGATTGTCGCCAGTTCCTTAGCCAAGACGGTGGGGTGGTGATAGTCCACACAAATTACTTTGCATCCAATCATTATTGATGAGGTGGCATCCGCTGCCGCCATCATCGCAGGAATCGCGGCAACCGTTTGAATTGGATGATTTGCAGCTTCCAGAGCGTTTCCAGGACCGATGTAATGGTCGGCAAGCACGAAAGTCGAGTATCCGAAATCTTCTGCTTGGCGTGCTGTTTCACGCCATTGTGAAGGAGACTCCGGCGTGAAGTATTGGAGTCCAAATCTAAATTTATTATTCATTTTCTCTCTTTCATATTGTTAGGCAAGACCGTACGCCATGTGGTTACTTTGAAGGAAATCGTGAGATGCTTGCTCAAGATTATTTGATGAATGGAGCAGGTATGGGTCAACTCGAAGACAAAGTTGCGATTGTTACAGGGTCTAGTCGGGGTATCGGTAAGGGGATTGCGACTGTTTACGCGCGTGAGGGCGCAAAAGTAATAGTTGCTTCTCGTACACCTTCACGTGTTGAAGAAGTGGCAGAAGAAATCAGAGCAGAAGGTGGTATCGCAGTTGGTGTCCCTTGTGACGTAGGTAAGAAAGATCAAATATTTTCCATGGTAGAAAAAGCAGTGGAAGAATTCGGAACAGTTGACATTCTTGTTAACAACGCTCAGGGTTTCGGAACTGAAGCTAGTCCACGCACATCAACTATTCCTACACCAATTGAAGACACCGATGACGATGAGTGGGATTACACTTTTAGAACGGGAGCTTCCGCAACTCTTTGGGGAATGCAAGCAGTTTTCCCTCACATGAAAGACGGAGGCGGAAAAATAATCAACCTTGCCTCGGGATCAGGCATGCAAGGATTCCCTGGGAACACTTGCTATAACGCCACTAAAGAGGCGATAAGAGCACTCACGAGGACTGCTGCTAATGAATGGGGAAAGTATGCCATTTGCGTCAACACGATAAATCCTTCTCTACGGACAGATGCATGGGAATCATGGGAAGCAGCAAATCCTGAATTTGTTCAGGGGCTTAAAGATAAAATGCCTTTAGGTAGACTCGGTAATCCGATAGAAGATGGAGGCCCTCTTTTTGTTTTTCTTGCTGGACCAGGATCAGATTACATTACTGGCATGACCGTCATGTTAAATGGCGGACGTCACATGCCCTAGGAGAGATGAATTGGAACCGTTAATCAGATATCCAATATTTCAACACGCTTGGTTCGTTAATGATCTTGAAAAAACTTGCCTTAACTGGCACAAAGCAGTAGGGGCAGGACCATTTTTTATAACAGAAAATCATGTTACTGAAACTCAGACATATCGAGGTGAAAGCTTTTTAACACCTTTGCATTACGCATTTGGATATCACGGTGAAACCCAGGTTCAATTTATACAGCAAGATGAGGAAGCATCATCTATCTATAGAGATATGTACAAAAAAGGCGAAGAGGGATTTCACCATATAGCAATGCTGGTTCCAGACGCAGAAGTCAAAACAGAAGCAGAACGATTCGCAAAAGCTGGATATCCCGTTGCTTCTGAGTTGTGGTCGCATGCTGATGTGGCATATATCGACACCCGTGATTTAATAGGTTGTTTTCTGGAGCTGCATGGAGACAATGATGAAATTCGCGGAGTTTTCGCCCCATGGATAGAAGCACAGGAAAAGTGGGATGGGGTGACAGAACCTGTTAGGTATAGAAAGCAATCAGCTTAGGTAAATACGTGAGTGTTTTGTTGCCTGTCAGATACGAACTTATAGAAGATCGTGGAGCTAGGGGGAATTGAACCCCCGACCTCCTCCATGCCATGGAGGCGCTCTAGCCAACTGAGCTATAGCCCCTGAAGAAAGAAATCGTACCAGAAGCTAGTAGGTACTTACTCCAAGTAATACAACTCTTTTTACAAAGGTCTTTAAAAGGTTCGGTAGCCTCAAAGGCGTGACTGAAACCTATAATCCTCAAGAAATAGAGTCGCGTTGGCAGCAGAGATGGATCGACGAAGGTACTTACGAAGTTGATAATGACGATCCGCGCCCTTCATACTATGTGTTGTCCATGTATCCCTATCCGAGTGGACCAGCTCACATGGGGCACGTTCGAAATTACACCATGGGTGATTTGTTAGTCAGGTATCGGACAATGAGAGGAGATGGGGTTTTATCACCTATTGGTTTTGACTCCTTTGGGCTTCCAGCAGAGAATGCTGCAATAAAAACAGGAACTCACCCTCGAATCCATACAGAGGAAAATATTGAAAAGTTATCTGCTTCTCTTCGAAGAATTGGTGCAGCTTATGATTTGAGACGATCTTTTAGTAGTCACGACAGTGACTACATGAAGTGGACTCAGTGGATTTTTCTTCAGCTTTATAATGCAGGTCTTGCCTATAGAGACAGGGCTCCTGTCAATTGGTGTCCCGGCTGTCAGACTGTTCTAGCAAATGAACAGGTGCTCACAGACGGTACTTGTGAAAGGTCTGGAGACCTTGTTGAAAATAGAGAAATGGAACAGTGGTTTTATCGGATCACTAAATATGCACAACAACTACTTGATGATCTAGACACTGTCGAATGGCCAGAGAAGGTAAAACTTATGCAACAAAACTGGATTGGTCGTTCCGAAGGAGCTCAGTTTGGTCTGTCAATCGCTGACACTGATGGTAAGAGCCGAAAAGACGTTCCCCCTCTAGATGTTTATACAACACGCCCAGACACAGGATTCGGCATGACCTTCGCTGTGATGTCTCCAGAGCACCCAAGAGTTGATGAATTGGTAACAGAAGAGAACCGATCATCAGTTGATGCATTTCGAGAAGAAGTAGCAAATCGATCTGAAATGGATCGTCTCTCTTCTGAAGGGAATATAGATAAAAGAGGAGTGCCGACAGGATCTTTTGTAATTAATCCATTTACGAACTCATCAGTTCCTTTGTTTTTAGCCGACTACGTTTTAATGACCTACGGAACTGGTGCGATCATGGCAGTCCCAGGTGAAGATCAACGTGATTGGGATTTTGCTATCGCCCATGGATGCGAAATTATTAGAACCGTTGAACCGCCGGAAGACTTTGACGGAGAGGCATACACGGGAGATGGCGAATCCATTAATAGTGACTTTCTTAATGGAATGAAAATAAAAGAAGCGAAACAAACTGCCATTCAATGGCTTGAGGGTCAAAATATAGGTTCACACCAAATCAACTACAGGCTTAGAGACTGGTTAGTTTCACGACAAAGATATTGGGGCTGTCCGATTCCTATTATCTTCTGTGATGTTTGCGGAGAACAACCAGTTCCGGAAAAAGACTTACCTGTAGATTTACCTGATGATGTGAAGTTCATGCCAACCGGTAGGTCGCCTCTAACAACACACAAAAATTTCCTTGAGGTTGAATGTCCCAAATGCGGTGAAAATGCTAGACGTGAAACCGACACCATGGACACTTTCGTTGACTCATCTTGGTACTTTTTAAGATTCACGGACCCATGGAACGATGAAACCCCCTTTAGCGAAAAAGCCCTCGATCACTGGTTGCCCGTCGACCAGTACATAGGGGGAGTAGAACACGCAATTCTTCACCTCATGTATGCACGATTTTTTACCAAAGCTCTGTCAGATTTAGGAGTAGCTCCCAAAGAGTTACGAGAACCATTTAAAAGACTTTTTACGCAGGGAATGATTCGTCTCGGTGGGTCAAAAATGTCAAAATCTAAGGGAAATTTGGTGGCTCCAGAAGGAATTCTTGATGAGCAAGGAGCAGATGCTTTGCGTTTAGCACACTTGCAAGTCAAGCCTCCACAAGAAGATGTTGATTGGGAGGACTTTGGTATTGACGGTTGTGCAAAATTTTTAAACCGTGTTTGGCGAATATCGCATCCAGAAAATTCTTTATCAGAGAATTTCAGAGAAGGCGCTATGAACGAACAGGACGAGGAAATTGTGCGTCAGACAAATCGTTTAATAGAAAGAATTACTAATGATTATGATCGTTGGTCCTATAACACAGCGGTTGCGGCTTTTATGGAGTTCACAAATACTTTGTACCGTTGGATTCAAAGTGATGATGGGGCTCACAAGGAGGTCCTTGGAACTGCCGTTGATTCACTTCTTCTTGTGATGGCACCTGCAACACCTCATTTTTGTGCAGAGCTTTGGGAGATTAGAAACTCAACACACATCCATCAAGAGTCCTGGCCAGAAGCAGATAAGTCCAAAATTGAATCTGGAACAGTAACGCTCGTAGTTCAGATAAATGGAAAACTTAAAGATCGTATTGAAGTGCCATCTAATTTAACCGATGAAGAAATTCAGGACTTGGCTTTAGCTTCGGAGCGGGTGAAAGAATTATTAGATGAGCAAGAACCTAAACGTGTGATTGTCAGGCCCCCTGCTCTAATTAACATTGTGGTCTGAAAAGCTTTTAAATCAGCTTTCCTCTTGTGAACGAAGAAAGTTCTGTAACTCTTCAGCAAGGTCGTCACCTGAGGGCAAGCTGGCTTCAGAACTGTTTAGTTGATCATAAGAAAGTTCCAATTTTTCGATCATTGCTAGGTGTTCTTCGTTACTGCCAATTAGTTGATCTAAGTGGCTTCTGGTGTTTAAAGCTTTCTGATCGAGTTGAAAATCTTGACTATAGATACCGGAGATGCTTCGTAGACCTTCTAATAACTCGACCGCAGCAGGCGGATACGGTCCGGTTGATAGGTAGTGCGGCACTTGAGCCCAAAGGCCTATAGATGGGATTCCATCTTCAGCAACCCCATTTTCAATAACGGCTTGAAGTCCGGCGGGAACTTTGACTGAAGCTGTGACAAAATCCAATTTTTTTGCCATTTCAGCGGAACTTGCTGTACAGGAAAGTCTTGTTGGCCTGGTGTGTGGAACAGCAGCAGGATACGCTCCTAGACCTACTACTAGAGAGACGTTAAGGTCATGGCAAATACTCTTAATGGCTTGAGAAAATATTTTCCATTCATGATCTGGTTCGGGTCCGTGCAATATGCAAGCATCGGGTCCTTCTAATCCTTCGATATGTGAAAGTTCTATTGAGGGCCATTCCAAGCTCTCTACTACACCATCATTTAAATTGAGAATGGGGCGACGAGCTCGGTGGTCCAGAAGTTTATCGGTATTGAAGTTCACCATCGTTTGACTCTGAGTTTTTGATAAGAGTGACTCTTTTACACTTCGAGCAATTCCGGATGAATCTATCCAACCGTCTAGAGCTAAGATCAAAACAGGCTCTTTAAGTTCTTTAAGTTCTATAAATTCGAAAAGATGCTCTTGATTATTTTCCATCTATTTTATTCTTTCAAAAAATCTTGGAATGTTGAATCAGCTAAATCAATTAGAAGGAGAACACGTTCTCCAAAAATTTGAATAGCTGCAGCGTCAGCTTCACTTCCCATTACCCCAGCCGCATAGCGTGTATAAACTCCTTCGAGTATGCAAGCGAGCCTCCAGTAAGCAAATGCTATATAGAAATCTAATTTTGAAAGATCTCTTTCACTTAAATTTCCGTAAAGATTTCTTACTTCATCAGGGGTAGGGAAACCTTCTACTGACATGGCCTGTGTCTCCATACCTGTTAGGTCATTTGAATAGGAAATAATTGCTGCAAGGTCTGAAAGAACATCCCCTAGAGTGCAAAGTTCCCAGTCTAAAACTGCTGCCACTTCACCTGTCTCGGTCATTATTGTGTTGTCTAACCTGTAGTCGCCGTGAACTATCCCAACACCCTGCTGCACAGGTACATTTCGTAAAAGCTTGTCATGGATTTCGAAAACTCCTGGTATTTCTCTATTTGTAGATTGTTCAAATTGCGCTTTCCAGCGTTTTAGCTGGCGTTCTATATAACCGTCTTTTCTGGCTAAGTCTCCAAGTCCTACTTCATCAACATTTACTGCATGTAAAGAAACAAGTATTTCTAATAGAGATTCACCCATTTTCTTACGAACAGCAAGAGGCTGAGAGCGAGCAATTTCAGCGTCACGAACAACTATTCCCTCTACGAAATCCATTACATAAAAAGGAGCGTCGTTTATATCTGTATCTTCGCAAAGCCCAACCACTTTGGGAACTGGAACTCCACTTTCAGCGAGTGCTTTAATTACGCGGTATTCGCGACTCATATCATGAGCAGTCGCCAGAACATGCCCCAGTGGAGGACGTCTGAGAACCCATTTACGGCCTGATTTTTCTAATACTGTGTAGGTTAAATTGGAGTGACCTCCAATGATTTGCTGATATTCAAGCTCACCTTCAACTCCATTTACATGCGCATCTAACCACTTACGCACTTCATTTTTTCTTATACCTGAAGTTGTATTCATGCTCAGACGGTAGTGGCGTAAAGAGGATCTCTCTACCCTAAAGGTAAGGAAATTTGTTTTCTTGTTTGGTGGATGAAGATGACTCTTGAAGTAACTGATAGCAATTTTGAAAAAGAAGTATTAGAACGCTCAGAAAATACCCCAGTAATAGTTGATCTTTGGGCACCATGGTGTGGTCCGTGTAAAAGCCTAGGTCCAATACTTGAAAGAGTTATTGAAGAAACAAATGAAAAGGTTGTTCTCGCCAAGGTGAACATAGATGAAAACCCCGGTGTGGCAGGAGCATTTAAAGTTCAGTCAATTCCAGCTGTTTTCGCAATACATAATAAAGATGTCGTTAGTAGTTTCGTTGGGGCGCAAGGCGAAGACGCCGTAAGAGATTTCGTCCAGCAGCTTTTACCATCAGAAGAGATGACAGAACTAGAGAAACTGATCAGTGATGGAGACGAGTCATCACTTAGAAAGGCTCTAGAAATAGAGGTAGATAATCCGACTGCCATTACGAGTCTTGCTCAACTCCTGGTGAGAAGAAATGAAGACGGAGACAAAGAAGAGGCAGTGAAACTTCTTGAAAAAATACCTGAGACTCCTGAAACAAGAAGAGTGTTAGCAATAGCACGTCTCGAAAATGTAGGCGACATTGATTTAGAACTAACTGAATTAATTGAGAAAGTAAAAATAGATGAAGGGGCTAGAGATCGATTTATCGATCTGCTTGAATTATTAGGCCCTGATGATCCCAGAACAAGTGAATGGCGGCAACGTTTAACATCCGCTCTTTTCTAAAAGACAGAAAGCAAACAACTGTGGTTAAAGATATGAAAATTGAGGTTCCGGCAGTAGAAGGTTTTTTCACTATTGAGGAAGAAGCACATTTAATAGGCGGTCGTTTTAAAAGGTCTGGAAGTTATTGTTTCCCTAAAGATCTTGGAGGTTCTGATCCCAATTTCCCTGAAGATGAAGTGGAAGAAGTTCTTTTAAGTAGATTTGGAAAAATTTGGTCCTACACAAATAGTGCATATCCACCACCACCACCGTTTATAGCAGCGGAACCCTATGAGCCTATTGTCATTGCTGCAGTAGAATTAGTAAAAGAAAAAATGGTGATACTTGGCCAAGTAGTGAATGGTTATGCAGTTGAAGATTTAAGTGTAGGCATGACTGTTGAAGTAGTGGTTGGGACTTTGTATGAAGACTCTGAGCGCCGGTATTTAACTTGGATGTGGAAGCCATTGTCTGAAGAGTAGAAACAGGATAAGAATTAGAAATGGAAGATATAGCAATTTTGGGAGTCGGAATGCACCCATGGGGTAAATGGGGCCGTAATTTTGTTGAATATGGAACCGTTGCCGCAAAGAAGGCTTTAGATGATGCTCAAATCGAGTGGAATGAAGTCGGTTTCATTTCTGGAGCGATAACAGTCCGATGTGGATATCCCGGTTATGTCGCAGGGTCAACTATGGCTCGTGCCCTGGGTTTTAACGGCACTCAAGTGGCCAGTTCCTATGCAGCCTGCGCCTCGGGCGCCACTGCTCTTTCTGTAGCTCGCGGTCAAATTCTTTCAGGTGCATGTAATGTGGCTCTAGTTGTTGGAGCTGACACCACGCCAGATGGTTTTCTAGCTCCAAATGACGGAATTAGAACTGATGACACCGATTGGCTTCGCTTTCACATGGTGGGAGCAACTAACCCTGTCTATTTCGGTCTGCATGCGAGACGACGCATGGAATTGTATGGAGCGACTCAGGAAGATTTCGCGTTGGTCAAAGTGAAAAACAGTAAACACGCTGTTTTCAACGAAAACGCACGATTCAACAAAGAGTACGCATTGGAAGATGTTTATAGCTCTCCCGTCGTATCTGATCCTTTGAGACTTTTAGAGATATGTACAACAAGTGATGGCGGTGCAGCACTCGTAGTTTCTTCTCTCGATTACGCCAAGTCGTTAGGCGTGTCCGACCCGGTTCGAGTCTCAGCTATTGCTTTAAATACTCCTACTTACCCCGATCCTTTAATAGACCTACCTTATTTAGCAACTGATTCCTCAGCGACCACCCTTCCAAGCGAAACGGGGTTCAAGGAGTCAATAGGAAAACATGTTTACGAGGAAGCAGGGGTCGGTCCAGAAGATATAGATGTTGCTGAAGTGTATGACCTGGCATCTTCCATGGAACTCGACTGGTACGAACAGCTTGGTTTCTGTAAAGCCGGCGAAGCGGAGAACCTTTTACGAGATGGGAGTACTTCGATCGGAGGAAGAATTCCTGTGAATCCAAGTGGGGGACTCGGAGCATTTGGAGAGGCTGTTCCAGCTCAAGCAATTGCTCAAGTGTGTGAACTTAACTGGCAACTTTCTAATCGAGCGGGAAAGCGACAAGTCGAAGGTGCCAGAATTGGTATTACAGCAAATCAAGGTCTTTTTGGACACGGTTCTTCAGTCTTGCTTAGAAGATAGTGTCAGTAACATATTTAATAATGAAATGAGGTGTTGAAGTATGTCAGTGCACGAAACCATAGATGATGGGGTAGCGATTTTGACTATGGACAATCCGCCCGTTAATGCACTTAATGTAACTGATGCATACTTCATTGCTGAAAAGATCTGTTCGTATAGTGGTCAACAAAAAGATGATGTAAAAGTTGTTTTGCTTCGGTCCTCTGGGAATGGCTTCTGTGCGGGAGTTGATATTAAAGAGATGCAAGACCTTCCAGGAAATGAAGGAATTTTGAAAGCTAATCATTCTTGTTATGAATTGTTTGACGCTATACATAACTCAAAAATACCTGTTATAGCGGTAGTAGATGGTCACTGTTTGGGAAGTGGAATTGGGATAGCCGGTAGCGCTGATGTTGTTATAGCCTCCAGCGATGCTACTTTTGGTCTACCAGAAGTAGACAATGGAGCTCTAGGAGCTGCTAGCCATCTTATGCGTTTGGTTCCTCCTCAGAAAGCAAGATGGATGCTCTATACATGCGAGACTGCAACTGCGCAAGAGTTATTTTCTTATGGGTCAGTTCTTAAAGTAGTAGAAAGTGAGGAACTTGAAGACACTTCACTAGAAGCTGCTAGGAGGATCGCAGAAAAGAATGGAACATTAATACAAGCAGCAAAAGCCTCATTAGACGGTATTGAAGAAACAAATCTTTCAAAGCGTTACCGCTTAGAACAGGGTTACACATTTGAGATGAACCTTATGGGACTAGGCGATAAAGCTCGCGACGCATTTTTGGATAAATAAGACCTTGGTATTACTAATGAACGAAGTTTCTCTCGTGATCATGGCGGCTGGACTTGGAAGTAGGTTTGGAGCACCTAAACAATTAGTTCCAGTCGGGCCAAAAAATGAGATTTTTCTTGATTATGCAATTGAAGAAGCGATTGAAGTAGAAATAAAAAAAGTAGTGATAGTCACTCGAAGTGCCCTAAATGAACAAGTAAAAAAGCATCTGCTCCAATACAAGGAAATTGATTTAGATATTGAAATTGTTAATCAGGATACTTTTCAACCTAAACGCGAAAAACCATGGGGAACAGGACACGCAGTAGTAGCAGCTTTAGATAAAACAGATGGTCCAATCATTGTCATGAATGCAGATGACTATTATGGGCCTACAGCATTAAAACAGGTCCTTGCCGGTTTTGATGGTGAAAATGCAGCAATTCTGGCCTTCCAGCTAAAAAATACACTTCCTGAAAGTGGAACTGTTTCAAGGGGGATTCTTTCAGTTGAGAATAAAAAACTTTTGGGCATTAAGGAAACACATGAAATAAGAAACGAAGAGAATCTCATTAGAAGTAGAGAGCAGGAATGCATTTCTAGTGAAACTTACGTTTCGATGAATCTATGGGCTTTACCTTCGAAAAGTTTAAAGTTACTTAAAGAGCAGTGGAGAATTTTTATAGAGTCAAATTCTCTCGAGGAAGAATCAGAGTTTCTCTTACCTCTGGCTATGGAGGAACAGCGTTTAAATAATCAGATCGAAATAGATGTAATTGAAAGCAGCGAGTCGTGGATCGGGGTCACGAATCCTGAAGACCTTAAAACGGCAAGAAGCGCCCTCGCTAGAATTTACGAATAATGGAGTAAGAATGTTTGTATTACGCTTTGATTTACGTATTCCACCTTTTGTGGAAAGCTTGACGCACGGCGACCAATACCGAGAATTTTTAAAAATGGTTGAATGGGCTGATGACAAGGGCTTCGCAGCTGTTGTCCTTTCAGAACATCACGGCACAGAAGACGGTTATATGAACTCACCCTTATTGTTAGCAGGGAGTGTTTTGGGAGCAACTAATAATCTTTTTTGCTCTGTCTCCGCTTTGCTTTTACCTTTACACGATCAGCTCAGAATTGCAGAAGAAATCGCGACTATTGACTTGATTGCTCCGGGGAGATTCAACGTGGTGATTGGGATTGGATATAGAGAATCAGAGTTTGAAATGTTTGATAAGAACAGAAAAACTCGCGGCAGAGACACCGAGGAAGCCATCAGAACAATTCTTACTGCCTTAAAAGGTGAACCTTTTGAATATAAAGGGCGAGAAGTTCTTATTAGTCCTAAACCTGTTTCAGAGCCAAGTTCCTTAATTTCTGTAGGTGGTTCGGTCGAAATATCAGCTAGGCGTGCTGCGAGATTAGGGTTGCCGTTTGTACCAGCCGTTAGAGATGAATCTTTAGAATCTGCCTACTTCATGAAAGCAAAGGAAGTAGGTTACGAAAACCCTATGTGCATGATGCCTTCTGGTCCGGGGATGGTGATGGTAAGTGAAGATCCAGAAAGACTTTGGAACGAGATAGGAGAGAATCTTTTGTATGACGCTATGACTTATGCAGCTTGGCAATATAAAGATCAGAGGTCTTCTTGGCATGTGGAAGGAAGTAGTATTGGAGAACTAAAAAAAGGGGATCAGCATTTAATCGTCACACCTCAAGAATGTGTGGATCTCTTAAGAAATAAGGGTGCAGTAGTTTTACACCCACTAGTCGGAGGAGTGGATCCAGCTATTGGATGGGAAAGCTTGGAGTTAGTAGCAAACAAAGTAATTCCTGCTTTGACTTGATACATCATAAAATGTATTTCAACAGATTTTTTACGGAGGAAAAATGAGCGATTTAACTGTAGAAAAAGACGGATCGATTTTGCTTCTGACAATGAATAGACCAAATCGACAGAATGCAATGACTCTTCCCATGTTTGCTCGACTCGCTGATGCTTGGGCGATGATCGATGAAGACTTAGATATCCGAGTTTGTATTTTGACAGGAGCTGCCGGGAATTTTTCCTCCGGGATGGATTTACGATCACTTTCGGGCGATAGCGAAGATACGGACGATTATGACGTAAGCAAACGTATGGAGGAGGAAGGTTCCGATTTTATTTATAGAGGTTTATTAAAAACTAAACATCCCAGAGTGCCCTTGATAGCTGCTGTAGAAGGAAATGCTATTGCTGGAGGCACTGAGATTCTTCAAGGAACTGATATAAGAGTGGCTGGAAAATCAGCTGTTTTCGGAGTCTCTGAAGTGAAGTGGTCCTTATATCCAATGGGTGGATCGGCGGTTCGACTTGCACGGCAGATACCTTTTACAGAAGCAGCAGACATACTTTTAACAGGAAAGCATATATCTGCTGAAGAAGCTAAGAATCTTGGTTTAGTGGGTCATTTGGTGGACGATGGTAAAGCATTGGATAAATCGATGGAGATAGCTAAGACTATTTGTGAAAATGGTCCGCTCGCTGTGGAAGCTGTTTTACGAACTCTTAGAGAGACAAGTGGAATGACAGAAAAAGAAGCTTTTGAATTCGAAGACCCAATTGGCAAGGAAGTTTTTGCTTCACAAGATGCAAAGGAAGGGCCTAAAGCATTTGCGCAGAAAAGAGCAC
>Ga0208261_1000313_pt1 | contig 19942 bp, 15 predicted proteins | sample Knorr_S7_td_DCM__FD_185595 | JGI IMG/M metagenome (GOLD analysis project Ga0208261, IMG submission 185595) | Marine microbial communities from Southern Atlantic Ocean transect - Knorr_S7_td_DCM_ad_131m_LV_B (SPAdes) (version 3) | ecosystem: Environmental > Aquatic > Marine > Oceanic | place...
GAATTGAAAACTCTAGCTAATCCAGTGTTTCTATACACTCCATCTTTATCTATGACTTCAGGATCAATGGCTGTAGATTTAATTACAGATCCTTCAGGGGCAATATTTCCTTTTGGAAATGTTACTGTTGAGGTTAATCCTCTTAAGGTCGCATTAGCCTTATTCATTATTACATTTCCTGGATCAACTTTATCATTTTGTGAAAGGAAATTTCTTACATATTTTCTTCTTTCTGATTCTTCCCACCACTCTAAATTTTCCCTTAGAGTCTTTCCAGAAACAGTTAGTTCATCAAGATTTAACAAACCAAGTTTTTTTAGGTTAAGCATTACTTCTGGAACTCCTCCAGCAGCATAAAATTGTGACGTAGGATGCCCTACGGGACCATTAGGAAGTACGTCAACAAGTCGTGGAACATAACTATTAATTCTTGCCCAGTCATCTACACCCATTCTTTTTCTACCTACTGAATGAGCTATAGCAGGAAGGTGTAGTAATAAGTTTGTTGAACCTCCACATGCAGCATGCACAACCATAGCATTTTCAAATGCTTTATCAGTTAATATTTGTTGTATATTTATTGAATCTTCTTCAAGGTTCATCAAAGCTTTAGCTGAACGTTTAGCATTATCTAACCAGGCTGGAGTTCCACTAGGGGTACAAGCTGAATGAGTTAATGCTATACCTAGAGACTCTGCTATCACCTGAGATGTTCCAGCTGTTCCTAAAAATTGACATCCTCCTCCAGGAGAGGCACATGCTTTACAACCCATATCTTGAGCGTAATCTAAGGTTATTTCACCTTGAGAAAATCTTGCACCAATAGATTGTATCTTTCCTGCATCTTCTCCATTTTCTGGAGCTAAGGTTGAACCTCCAGGTACTATTATCGATGGTTTATCTCTCATGCCTGCTAAAGCCATCATCATTGCAGGTAAACCTTTATCACAAGAAGCTATTCCCATTATTGCTTTTGCTGTAGGTAAAGATCTAGCAATTCTTCTGAAAACTTTTGCGGCATCATTTCTATATGGTAAAGAATCAAACATACCTGTAGTGCCTTGAGTTCTACCATCACAAGGGTCTGAACAATATGCTGCGAAAGGAAGGCCTCCTAATTCATTTATAGTATTAGCTGACTTTTCTACTAATGAAGAAAGTTCCCAATGACCTGTATGAAATCCCAATGCAACAGGAGAACCGTCACTGTCTTTCATTCCTCCGCTTGTAGAAAGTATCAGGAATTGTTTTCTTAGTAATTCTTGGGGGTTCCAACCCATCCCGGCATTTTGGGTTAATCCAAAGTGGTTTCCACTTGGTTCATTTATAAGAATTTCTGGTGTAAATGGAATTTTCCCCTTAGGTCCTTCAGCATGAGTTTGGATTCTGTAATTTGCTTCTGTTCCTCCCTCGATTATATCTATAAAAGAAGGTTTGATTTTTTTTTCTGATGTCACAGCTTCTCCTGATTTTTTGATAAATTTATAATTTAGATAATAACATATACATTCTTTAGTAAAAACAAACTAATTTATTAAAGAAATTGCTTGATCAAATTTTTCAGAAATTTCTTTTTCTAAGTTGATAAGCTTATTTATAAGAATTATTATTTCTTCAAGAATTTCATCAGGATTTTTTGGTGAAAAAATCATAGTTTTAGTTTTGATTTCTACATCTTGAGAAATTTCTTTTTCTAAAAAAGTTTTGATGCCTAGTATTGATTCATCAAATCTAATTATAATTTTATTTTCATCTCCTTTTATAGAAATAATATGTTTATATTTATGGCATAAAATCTTTATTTTATTAACTAAAAATAATTTTTCTAATTCTTCAGGAATAACCCCAAATCTATCTTCAATTTCTAAACTTAATTTTTGTAAGTCTTCAATTTTTCTCAATTTAGATAATCTCATATATATATTTAATCTAACTTTTATATCGTCAATATAATCTTCTGGAATTCTTGCGCTTACTTTAATATCTACAGTATTCATAAGAAAGAAATTCAAATCACTTTCATCTCCATTTTTTAGTGACTCAACCGCTGATTTAAGCAAAGAATTATAAAGTTCAAACCCTATTGAGGTTATATGTCCACTTTGCTCTTTCCCTAATATATTTCCTGCTCCTCTAATTTCTAAATCTCTCATTGCTATGTCGTACCCAGAACCAAATTCCGATGATGATATGATGGCATTTAACCTTTCCTCTGAAATTTCATTTATTCTTGATCCAGACGGTGTTAAGAAGTATGCATAAGATGTTTTTTCACTTCTTCCAATCCTTCCTTTCATTTGATACAGCTGAGAAAGACCAAACTTGTGAGAATTATTTACTATAAGAGTATTTACATTTGGCATATCTATTCCAGATTCAATAATAGTTGTACAAACTAAAATATCTGTTTGTTTTGATGTGAAATCTTTAATGATATTTTCAAGATTATTTTTATCCATTTGGCCATGGGCTATAGAAATTTTTGCTTCAGGAACAATTCTTTTAAGTTGGTCTGCAATAATTTCTATGTTAAAAACCTCATTATTTACAAAAAATATCTGACCTTTTCTGTCTAACTCTCTAAGTATTACTTCTCTTATTAAGTCCTCAGAAAATTCTGAAAGATAAGTGTTAACAGGGATTCTATTTTCAGGTGCTGTATTTATCATGCTTAAGTCTCTAACTCCATTTAGAGCTAGGCTTAAAGTTCTTGGAATAGGAGTTGCACTTAGACTAAGTACATCAATATCAATTTCTTTTTGTTTAATGTTTTCTTTCTGATTGACCCCAAATTTATGTTCTTCATCTATTATCAACATTCCTAATTTATTAAAATCTACATTTTTTTGAATAAGTTTATGAGTACCTATAATTATGTCTACTTTTCCATCTTGTAATTTCTTTAAAATATTTTTTTGTTGAGAATTTGAAATAAATCTAGATATATATTCTATTTCTATGGGGAATGGTTTTAATCTTTCTAAAAATGTTTCATAATGTTGAAGAGCTAAAACTGTTGTAGGGACCAAAATTGCAACTTGATATCCATTTTCTACAACTTTAAATGCTGCTCTAATGGCAACTTCAGTTTTACCAAATCCTACATCACCGCAAAGAAGTCTATCCATTGGTTTATTAGACATTAAGTCTATATTGATTTCATTGATTGCTTTTATTTGATCTGCAGTTTCTATGAATTCAAAAGATTCTTCCAGTACTTTATACCAATCTGAACTCTTTTTATAACTGTTACCTTTGATTTTTTCTCTCGCTGCATAAATTTGTAATAATTCAACTGCTAGTATTTCAATTGATTTTTTTACTCTATTTTTAGATTTAATCCATCTCTGTGACCCTAATGTGTCTAGAGAAGGATCTTCTTTCTGAAATGATTTATATAGTTGAATCCTATCAATTTGATCTGAGGGAACATACAATTTATCGTTATTTTTATAATTTAGAACAATAAATTCTCTATCTGTTGAATCAATTTGAGTTGTCCCAATAAATTTACCTATCCCGTGATCTATGTGAACAACAAAGTCATCAATTTTAAAGGGTTCAGATGATATTGTAGAAGGAATATTATTGGAGAAAGACTTAATAATTCTCTTTTTCTTCATTCCAAATAATTCTTTATCTGTCAAAATAGTGAAAAAATTAACTCCATCATTTATTTTAAATCCCTGACCAATATTCTTAGATACAATGTTGAATTTATTATTAGAAATTTCTTGAATATCATCAAAAATTTCTACATTATTTAGACCTAAAATTTCCTTTACTCGACTAGGATAATCAGTTGAAACTATAACTTTTTCATTTTTTTCATTTTCATTTAAGTACCTTTTGATTTTATCCTGATTAAATTTATGTATTTTAGGGGTACTAAAATTTAATTTATAATGATTTTTATTTTTATAAGACCTTTGATTGATTTCTAAGCTTACGCGACTTTCATTCAAATCATCTAACTTATTATATGGAGTTGGAAAAAAAGAGTTTATTATATTGTTCTCTATCTTTGATTTGTTGACCTCATTTCTTCTATTATTTATTCTTTCAAATTCAAGATCTAAATTATATTTTTCAAGTTTTATTACTAGGTAATCATCTTCTAAGAAATCTAAAACTGAATTCTTATCAAAAAATCCTGAATAATAATTTATTAATTCTTCTGATTCGCCAGAGATGAGTTTTGTAAGATCAGAAATTGTTGATTTGACTTCCTCTTCATTAGAGTTTTTAAAGTATTCTTGATTTATTGATTTGATATCCCCAATGGTTCTGAAAAAAGTATTAGTTTCTGAAACTGGAGAAATAAATATATTATCTAAATTTTCGTAAGAAATTTGAGAAGAAGATTGGAAAACTTTGATTGATTCAATTGAGTCATATAAAAAATCTATTCTAATAGGATCTTTTTTATTTAAAGTAAAAATATCTAGAATGTCTCCTCGAATAGCAAATTCACCAACAGACTCCACTATAGATGAGTTTTTATAACCTAAAAATATTAGTTTTTCTACTAATTCTTTTTGTGAAATCTTATAACCCACACTCAAGTTTACGCTTAAGTCTTTATATAATTTTTTAGAGATGGTATTTGTTGTTATTGACTGTATTGAAGTACAAATTATTGGTAACTTGTTACCGTATTGACCCATAAAAAGAGCTTCTAAGCATCTCATTCTTTCAATGTTATTTTTATTATCCGGTTTATATTTTTCTAGAAAAATTTCATTTCTTTCGTTAAAATTTAAGTTAGTAGTTTTAGTGCTCCAAAAGTTAAGATTATCAACTAATTCTCTTGACTCTTCAGGATTGGAACTTATTACTAGTATTGGCTTTTTAAATAATTGGATAATTGAAGAAATAATAAAAGCATGAGCTTCTTTTGGAGACAGTATTTTGGGGTTATTATTTGAGCGTACCTCACTAACCACATCCTTAAATGTGGGGTCATTATGAAGCAAACCGTTTAAACTTACCAAATTATTCAAATTCATAATCGGATACACTATATTTTATATGAGAAAAAATAATTTTTATTACAAAAAGTATGGCAACAAAAAATAAATTAAGAATAGTAATTAAAATTGGAAGCAATTTAATCACAGAAAATGAAAACATTTTGAATTATGAAGTAATCAAAAACTTATGTAATCAGATTGCTGCTATTCAAAAAGATCATAATCAAGTAATTATTGTTTCTTCAGGTGCAGTAGCTGCCGGTTCTCAATACCTTTCTAAATTTGAAAAAGAAATAAAAATAAATAATAATTCTATTGTCCAAAAGCAATTACTTGCTTCAATCGGTCAACCAATACTAATGAATGCTTATGAAAAATATTTTTCTCAAAGCTCAATCATGATTTCTCAGGCACTGTTATCACGAGAAGATTTTGAGAATAGATTAGGTTACTTAAATATAAGAAATACTCTTAGCGAATTACTATCTCTTAATGTTATTCCTATAATTAATGAGAATGATGTAGTGTCAACTGAAGAGTTAATAGATAGAGCTTATGGTGATAACGATAGATTATCAGCGATGGTTTCAAATGCAATAGATGCTGATTTATTGATTTTACTAGGCACCATTGATGGTCTATATACTTCTGACCCTAATATAGACAAAAAAGCAACAAAAATTGGCATTGTTGAAAATATTACTGATGAAATCATAAATTATGCTCAAGGTTCAATTGATGGAATTGGATCTGGTGGAATGGCTTCAAAAATTCAAGCTGCAAATATTTCCATTAATTCTGGAACAGAAATGTATATAGCTTCAGGGCTAGAAAATGATGTAATAAAAAGAATTATTTCCGGTGAAATTATAGGAACTAAATTTTTATCCAAACAGTCTTTGAATGAATCAAGAAAAAGATGGCTAATGACTGGCTATTCTTCATCTAAAGGTGATATCAGTTTAGATGATGGGGCAATAAGAGCAATAAAAAACAGGAGTAGTATTTTGCCACCAGGAATAATAAATACTACAGGTGATTTTGATAGAGGAGATATTATAGGAATAAGAAACTCAAATGATAAAATAATTGGTTGGGGTATTTCAAATTATTCATCTAAAGAAATTAGTAAAATAAAAGGAATAAACAGCTCAAAAATTATTGAAGTAGTTGAAAAAAATTATGGTTCAGAGGTTATTCATAGGAATAATTTAGTACTTACCCTTTAGAAAGTTAGTTATGTTTCAAGATTTAGAAAAAAATGTATCCAAAGTTAAACAAAGTTCCTTAGATCTAAGTTTAGTTATGCCCAATCAAAGAAAGAATTGTCTAAGTCTTTTGTCTGAGAAGTTAAATTCTAATAAGGGTGAAATCATAGAAATCAATAAGAAAGAAATAACCGAAGCACTGAATAATGGTTTAGATAATCATATTTTGGACAGAATGAGATTGTCACATGAGTCTATCGATAGAATGATTGATTCTCTTATAACTGTTAGAGATATGCCTGATACTGTATCTGAAATTATTGAAACTAACAAAAGAAATAATGGGTTAATAGTAAATAAAGTAAGAGTCCCATTAGGAGTTTTAGGAGTTATTTTTGAGAGTCGTCCAAATGTAGTCATTGAAATTGCTTCATTGGCTATTAAATCTGGGAATGGTCTAGTTATGCGGGGTGGAAAAGATTGTATAAAAACTAATTTATATCTTTTTAATCTTGTAAAACAGTCTTTATCTGAGTCAGGAATTCCTGATGACTGTATGTATTTTCTAGACTTTATTGATAGAAAGGCAGTTGACGTTATTTTGTCTATGGATAAATATATTGACTTGTTGATTCCTAGAGGCTCTTCTGAATTGGTAAATCTAGTAAATCAAAATGCTAAAATGCCTTCAATTACCGGTGGAGTTGGAGTTTGTCATACATATGTAGATAGAGATGTGGATATCGAACAAGCTATATCAATTATAGATAATGCAAAAACTCAAAATCCTTCTGTTTGCAATGCTTTAGATACAGTAATTATTCATAAGGAAATTTTGAATAGCCTTTTAGAGCCATTAGTGAAGAATCTATCTGATCGTAATGTAGAAATTAAGGTTGATGAAGACGCTTATAAAATTATTGGTTCAAATAAGAGTGTTTCATTAGCGGAAAAAGAAGATTTTGGACAAGAATTTTTAGATTTAGTTGTTAGTATAAAAACTGTTGAAAATCTTGATATGGCTATTTCTCATATTACTAAATATGGATCTAAGCATTCGGAAGCTATTATTACAAAAAATCAAGATAGTGCAAAATATTTTATCGATAAAGTTGATGCATCTGCTGTTTTTCATAATACTTCTACTAGATTCAATGATGGATTTGAGTTAGGATTAGGAGCTGAAGTAGCAGTTTCAACTGATAAGCTTCATGCAAGAGGCCCAATGGGTATAAATGATTTAATGACTTACAAGTGGGTAGTTTTAGGCGAAGGACAAATTAGAACTTAATCAAATGACTAAATTATTTAAATTGAGAGTTCCTGCTTCATCTGCAAATTTAGGATCAGGATTTGATTCTATTGGAGCGTGCTTAGATATATGGAATGAAATTAAGTTTTGCGAAGGTGATTTTTCTATTTCTAATAAAGGTTATGGCGCGAAATCATTTTCAACTGATAAAAAAAACTTGATTTATAAATCTTATCTTCAAGCCAATCAAATTTTAGGTAAATCTGAAAAAGAAATATCAATCAATTGCATTAATAATATTCCTATTTCTGGAGGTTTAGGCAGTAGCTCTGCAGCAATAATTTCTGGAATAATGATCGCTTACGCTATACATAATATTGATATTAATAAAGATGATATTTTTCAGATATCTGCTTCAATGGAAGGGCATCCTGATAATGTTGGCCCAGCCATTTTTGGTGGAATAACTATTGGATATAATGACGATAATGATTGGTATCTTAGCCCAGTCAAATATTCAAAAAATTTAAAAATAATTTCTTTTGTTTCAGATCAAAAAATATTAACAAAAGAATCCCGAAAAGGATTACCAGATAGTATATCTAGAGAAGATTCTGTGTATAACATTTCTAGATCTGCCTTACTTATAAACTCTATAAGTAATAACAATTTTGATGATTTTAAGTATGCCTTTCAAGATAAAGTTCACGAACAATATCGTACCCCTAAAATAAAAGGTTTCAAAACTATTTCGAATGCAGCAATTTCTGCTGGAGCATTAGCAACCTATCTTTCTGGCTCAGGACCTACTATTTCAGCTATAGCCGAATCTAAAGAATTAACCATAAACTATGAAATGCTTGATGCTGCAAATAAACTTGGGATTAATGGAGAAGGAATTATATGTAAAATATCAGAATCAGGAGTACAGTTGATCGATGAATAAGATTGTTGTTCAAAAGTACGGAGGTACTTCAATAGGAGATGTTGAAAAACTTAAGTCTATAGCGAAAAAGGTTTCAGATAAAAAAGAAGCAGGGTTCTTTCCAATTGTTGTAGTTTCAGCAATGGGAAAGTCAACAGATGAACTTGTAAGGATGTCTGAGGAAGTTACCTTTAATAAGAAGTCTCCTGACCTAAGAGAAAAAGATACTTTATTGTCTACAGGAGAATTAGTATCATCTACTCTTTTGGCAATATCAATAAAGTCTCTTGATAAAAAAGTAATAAGCTTATCAGGATCACAAGCAGGAATCACAACTGATGATATCCACGGTTCCGCTAGAATATCTGATATAAATACTTCTAGAATTCTTCAGGAAATTAAAGAGGATAAAATTATAATAATTGCCGGCTTTCAGGGTGTTAATATAGATGGCGATATTACAACATTGGGAAGAGGAGGTTCAGATACCACTGCGGTTGCATTGGCTGCCGCCCTTAATGCTGATGTTTGTGAAATCTATACTGATGTTGAAGGTATTTATACAACTGATCCAAGAATTGTATCAAATGCGAAAAAATTAGATAAAATAAATTATGAAGATATGCTTGAAATGGCAGTATTAGGTGCAAAAATGCATCCAAGATCCATTGAATTAGCATCTATTTATGATGTTCCTGTATATGTGGCAGGTACTTTTTCAAAAGAAACAGGGACACTTATTACGAAGGGAGTAAATATGGAAAAAACAAAAACTGTTACAGGCATTGCAATTGATAAAAATGTTTCTAAAATTACGATCAAAAAAATTAAAAATCTTCCAGGAACGGCCGCATCTATATTGAAGCCCTTATCAGATAACTCTATAAGTATTGATGTTATAGTTCAAAATACTCCTTCTGATGGATTCATAGATTTTTCATTTTCACTGTCTCAGGAAGATTTAGAGAAAGCATATGAAATTTTGAATAATAATAATACCTTAGATTTTGAAGAAGTCGTCAAGGGTGAAGATTTTGCTAAGGTTAGCTTAGTTGGAACAGGTATGCAAAATGCTCCAGGTTATGCGACAGAAATGTTCAATGCATTAGGTGAAAAAAATATTAGCATTGATATGATAACTACTTCTGAAATAAGAATTACTTGCCTTATTAATCAAAATGACTTAGATATTGCTGTAAATTCTCTTCATGAAACTTTTGAACTTGATAAATAAATCAATCTTGATTGATTGATCCGTTATTTATAGAGAAAAATCTAGCATTTTGAACTACTTTTTTATCGATCAATGCTAAATCTGCAGTCGATAATAAGACTTGATCAAAATCTTGAATTTCTGAAATAACTTTTTCTCTCATATTCTCATCTAATTCAGAAAAAATATCATCTAAAATTAATATCGGTTTAGCGTCAACTATATTTTTTATTTCTTCCGCTTCAGATAATTTTAGAGAAAGTGATATTATTCTAGATTGGCCTCTAGATGCAGTAATTGAGGCTGGAGAGCCATTAAAGTATATTCCAAAATCATCTCTATGTGGGCCAAGAGTTGTGTTTCTTTGATCTATATCTCTAGCTCTATTTTTTCCTAAAGAGTTTGCAAAAAAAAGTTTTATTTTTTCTGGAGAATTATTTTCTTCAAAAAAATTATCATTTTCTAATCTTCCAATTTTAGGTAAATACTTAATATCTAAGTTTATTTCTTTGTTAAACCCTAAGGCAAAGTTTTTTGAGTTATCTCTAATTTTTAGCAATATTTTATTTCTTTCATAAAATATACTTGAAGATTCTTCTGCCAATCGATCATCCCAAAAATCTAATTCAATTTCTTTACTCTTTCCATCTTTTATATTTTTTAAGAGACTATTTCTTTGATATAAAACTTTTTGAAATCTTTGTAAGTTTTTTACATGATCATTATTGATTTGACTTAGCAATATATTGATATATTTTCTTCTAACTAAAGGAGGTCCTGATATTATTGCAATATCATCTGTGTCAAAGAAAACCGAATTAATGTTTCCTACAAATTCCTGAGTAGAAACTATTACTCCATTTATTCTAAAAGTTTTATCTAAGTCTTTATTTGAAGAAATATCGTAATCTACTTGAGCTTTTATATTATGGTTTTTTTCTTCAGCTATTCCTAGAATTTGTGCATGCCCGCCCGTTTCAATCAGATCATTGTTTATCAGAAATTTATCATTAGATACTCTAGATGATTTTGCTATAGATAAAATATATATTCCCTCAAATAAATTACTTTTTCCTTGACCATTATGGCCATAGAAAACATTGAAACCTTCTTCTAAATCCATGCTAGAATTTATATGATTTCTATAGTTAGATAGTGTTAAAGTCTTAATTTTTATGCTTTAGTCCGATCAAGTCTTTTTATATATGATAGGTTCTTATCTTTAGTAAGTATCTTTTTTTTGAGGTCATTTATGAATAAATTAGTCACAATAGATCTTTGGCAAACCATTATGGGGGAATCAGATTTTTCTGCATTCTCTCCTAATAGAAGAAAATTAAAGTGTGAAGCTATATATGATTACTTAAAAAAATTTCATAATGATCTAGTTTATGAAGATGTTGAAAGTTCACATGACTATGTAGTTTCATTAATTGCTAAATATTCTAGATTTCACTCTGATCTTTTATTTAAAGAATGGCTAATATTACTTATCAAAAAAATAGATATAAATAATAAAATCAATCTAAATTCCCAACAGATTAAAAATTTAGGAAATATTATTGATGAAATATTTATAAGTTATCCACCAGATATTTTTGAAGGAACTTCTGATTTTTTAGATTATCTAAGGGGAAATGATTATAAAGTTGGAATAATTTCAAATACAGGATTTAATTCTCCAGAGTCTTATAAGAAATTATTAAAAAAAAATAATATTTTTTTTGATGTTTTATCATTATCTAACGAACTTGGAATAGCTAAGCCAAATTCTAAAATTTTTACACAAACTTTGGGAAAGGTAAACATTGAGCCTGCACATTCTATACATATAGGTGATAATCCTGTAGCAGATGTCTTAGGAGCTATAAATATTGGTATGGATGCAATCCTTATTTCAAAAGCCGGTAGAACTAAACCTGTAAATAATAAAGTACACCAAGTAATTGATAATATAGGATTAGCTAAAGAATCAATTTTATCTTGGAGTGAAAAATTTCCTAAAAGAAAATATTGAAAAGAAAATTATTAAGTTTATAAGAAGAAATAAAATAATAATTGCTGCGCTAATTTCAAGAAAAAATCTTTGAGGAAAAATCATAATCAAGAAATCTGTATTAGGGTCAAGGATCCATAAATCATTTGTAAACATTATTTTATGAAACAACGTGAAGGTGTAGTTAAAATCTATTATCATCCCAAAGATGATCAAAAATAAAAGAATACTCCAAATTAAAAATGATCGTAAAATTACTCTTATAAAATTATCATAAAATTTTTGATACCCTTCTTTGAATAAAAAAAATATAAAGAAAATAAGTAATAATACTAATCCTATCCTTTCAAACAAAAGAGTAGCTTTTATTAAATTTTTTACATCAACCATATGGTCTATTTCTTTTTGATTAAATAAACTAAAAACTTGTCTTCCTGGCTGTTGTAGTAAGATTTCCAATTTTTCTTGGTCATCTTTAAAATAACTCTTTATTTGATCAGAAACTTCATTAAGTTGATCTATCTTTATATCAGTAGTTTGGGTTATTTGGTTTCTTGTCCAATTATATTCATAAACCCAATCAGAGAATGTAATTATTTCTAAACTAATACATAATGTAACTGGAACCCATAAAATAGATGAGAAAATCTTAAACGATGTGGAGATTTTTTTATTCATACAACATTATAACTTTTTAAAATTATGAAAATAAATAAAATAATTAATCTAGTAAATACAATTTCAAAATTAAGATCTAAAGATGGATGCCCCTGGGATAATGAATTAGACCTAAAATCCCTTTCAAAACTTACATTAGAAGAATGTTATGAATTGTTAGACTCAATAGAAAGTGGCGATCCTACCAAAATAGTAGATGAATTGTCTGATTTGTTAACCCATATATTGTTCTACGCAAGTATTGGGGAATCGAACAAAATTTTTGATATTGAAGATGTGATAGAAAATGCTAATAAAAAATTAATATCTAGACATCCTCATGTTTTTGATAAAGAAAATTTTGGCACCTTAGAATCTTCTGAAGATGTAAAAAATAACTGGGATTTACTTAAAAACAAGGATCAAAAAAAATCTTTTTTGGATAATTTTAATTTTTTAGGACCATCGTCTATACTTGCCACTAGAATTATAAAAAAATTCTTAAGTAAAAATATAAGAATTGATGAAAAAGGATCAAATTATAAAGATGTTGATATTTTTAAGCTATATTATTGCTTCTTACAAAATGATGAAGATCCTGAATTTAAACTAAGAGAAGAAATTCTTAGGATTAAAGAAAATATAAGAATTGAGGAAAAAAAATCAGGTAAAAATTTTGAAACCTTTCAAAAAAACAAGATTATAAAAATTTTATTTGAAAGTTAGATTTCTTAATAGTTCTGCCTATTTTTTTAACAAATAAATTTTCGTTTTTAGATAATTCGGCAATAAATTTATTTGAAATCTCTTTATCACAACAAAATATTAATCCACCTGATGTTTGAGGATCAAACATTATCATCTTCTTTTCATCAGGAATTTTTTGAGTATGTCCCCAAATAATCTCATTATCTAATTTTTCTAAATTATTTCTAAGTCCTGTACACCAATTTTCTTCCTTAGATAGCTCAGAGACACCATCTAAGATAGGTATTTCTTCAATTATTATTTCAGCCGAAACATTACTCGCATTTAGTATATTTTTGAGATGACCAATTAATCCATAACCAGTTATGTCTGTACAAGTTTTTATATTAAATTTTTGAGCGCTCTCACTTGCAGATTTATTTAATTCAAGCATATATTTTGTAGCTTTATTAGAATATTTTTCATCAACTAAATTATTTTTTAGTGCAGTAGAGATAATTCCGTTTCCAATTGGTTTTGTAACAATGATATCTTGATCTTCCTCTGCTTTTGAAACAGTCATAATTTTATCAGGATGTACTTCACCAATTACAGCCAATCCATACTTGGGTTCATCATCGTTTATAGTATGCCCACCTGCTATGATCACGTTTGCTTCATTAGCTTTATTTATACCTCCTTCTAAAATCTTTTCAATGAAACCATTTGGAAGAATTTCTGAAAAACAAGATATATTTAACGCTAAAAAAGGCTTTCCTCCCATAGCATAAATATCTGAAATGGCATTAACAGATGCTATTTGTCCAAATATATAAGGATCATCAACCATCGGTGAAAAAAAATCAGTTGTAAATATCAATGCTTTGTCATCTGAAAATTTATAAACAGCAGCATCATCTCTATATTTGTGGTCAATCAAAATTTTTTCTGAAGATTTTATATTATTTATCTGGCCCAGAACCCTGTCCAGTACTTCAATAGAAGCTTTACCAGCTCAACCACCACTTGAAGAGAAACTTGTAAGTCTTAATTCTTTATCCATAAAATGTTTTTTTATTTTTTAAAAGTATAGAATTTAAATATGAATTTTATAGTATTCAAATATATATAATTTAATTTTTCAGGAGATATATGAATAATAAAACTTTTGATGGATCAGATATATTCCCAAATAATTCTTTTGTTAATGAAAAAAATAATATTTCCATAAATGATGTTGATCTTAAAGACCTAGCTGAAGAATTTGGAACACCATTATATGTTTATGACGAAGAAACTATAATTAATACAATAAAAGATTTTCAAAATTCGTTTAATTCTGAAATTGAAAATAGTGTTATTTCCTACTCAACTAAAGCTTTTTCTAACCCCTACATTCTAAATTTATTAAATGAGAATGCCATGAGCATAGATGTTGTAACTGGAGGTGAACTGGCAGTAGCAAAATACGTAGATTTTTCTGCAGAAAGAATTAATTTCCATGGAAACAATAAATCTGTGGAAGAGCTTTCTGAAGCAGTAGATTATGGAATAAATCATATTACAATTGATTCATTTAATGAGATTGAAAACCTCAAGAGAATATGTGAATCTAAATCAATTGATCAAGATATTATGATAAGAGTTTCACCTTCAATAGATCCTCATACCCACTTACTTACAACCACAGGAATTTTGGATTCTAAATTTGGGTTTTCTATAGAAACAGGAGATGCAGAAAGAGCTATAGAAAAGATAATGAAAATTAAAGCCTTGAATTTGCAAGGATTACATTTCCATTTAGGTTCTCCAATTTTTGAATTAGAACCGTATTCTGAAGCTATAGATTATGTATATAAATTTGCTTCTGAAATGAAAAAAAAGTATGGTTTTGAAATGCCCGAGTTTAGCCCAGGAGGAGGATTTGCAATAGGGTACCTTTCTGAAAAAAAACCTTTATCAATCAAAGAGTATGCTAAAACAATATGTGATTCAGTAAAAGAGTCATGTGACAAGTATGGCTTTGATATACCAAAAATAACCCTTGAGCCTGGAAGAGCTTTGATTGGTAGATCCGGAGTTAGTATTTATAGAGTTGGCTCTATAAAAAATATTCCTACTGTTAGAAACTATGTATCAGTAGACGGTGGCATGGGTGATAACATTAGGCCTGCTCTTTATGGATCTGAATATTCTGTATTTTCTGTTTCAAAAATTAATCAGAAAAATAACCTTGTTAAATCTACGGTTTCAGGAAAATTTTGTGAATCAGGTGATTATCTTGCGAAAGATGTAATGCTGCCTAATCCTGAAATCAATGATCTTTTAGTTTTGCCTGCTTCAGGCGCATATAATCTTGCTATGGCAAGTAATTATAATATGCAAACACGCCCAGCTGTTGTCGTAATTAAGGATAATAAACCTATACTAATTAGAAGGCGAGAAACTTATGAAGATTTATTATCTACCTCAACAATATGAAACATATCTTAAAAAACAAAGTATTTAACCGTCTTCACCAGTCAGTAAAAAAAAATAATTTCTCACATTTTTATATTTTTTATGGACCTCAAAATATAGGGAAAAAAAGATTAGCACTAGATTTTGCCAAGTCAATTTTATGTAATTCAATTACAGATGCTGAAGCTTGTAATGAATGCGATAGTTGTAAAAAAATTTATTCTGAAACACATTATGATCTAATTAACGTAGATAATCAGACTCCAATAGAAGGAGTGAATGATAATAAATCAGATCAAATCAGAATAGGGCATATACATGAAATTATAAGGAACTCTAATTTAGGTCCATTTATGGGGAAGTACAAAATATTCATTATTAATGATGCAGAAAATCTAAATAATGAAGCATCTAATGCATTTTTGAAATTATTAGAAGAGCCTCCAATGACTTCAATATTTATATTTTTAGTTAATGATATATCCCTCATTTATCCTACTATAATTTCAAGAGCACAAAAAATAAATTTATCCGAAAATAGTGATTCAGAAATAATGACTTATCTTGATGATAATTTTGAACTTGATAAAGAATTAGAAGACCTTATTGTGCACTTCTCATCTGGTAAGATTGAACTTGCTGATTCTTTTGCTAATGACTCTACTCTTATTGATGATTACATTGAATCTTGTGAACGATTCTATGATTTTTGTAACGGTGATTTGAATTATAGAATAAATACTTCTCAAAAACTTTCATCTAGTTTTAGAAGTGATAGAAAAATGATCTATGACGAATTAAATTTATGGATAAGTTTTTGCAAAATAATTATCAAGAACAAATTTAACAAAAATAATGGCTTTGAGTTTAAAAAAAATATTGAAAATTTATATAGTTTAAATCAAATTAATGAAATTATTTTGATCTTACTTAAAACCCAAAGTTATTTACAAAATAATGCAAACTCAAGGCTTGTTTTTGATGTTATGAGTATAGATATTCCAGAAAAGACTAATCATGACAAACAACTTTAGATCTATTGCTATTGATGGTCCAGCTGCATCTGGTAAGTCAGTTGTGGGTAAAAAATTATCTGAATTGATAAACTATGAATTTTTAGATACAGGAATTATGTACAGGGCAGTAACTTATGTATCTAAAACTGAGTCAATAGATCCTATTTTGGTTTCTAATTATTTTAAAGAAAAAATTATTGAAGTTATTTTTGATGATAAAAATAACAAAATATATTATAAAAAAAATGAAATCACAAATAGTTTATTTTCAGACTTAGTTGATACAAATGTCTCTGAAATATCTAAAATTATTGAAGTAAGAAAGAATTTAGTAATAGAACAGAGAAAAATATCAGAATCTAACAGTATAGTTATGGTTGGAAGAGACATAGGTACTATAGTACTTCCTAAGTCTGAATTAAAAGTATACTTAGATGCTTCAATTGCAGTTAGAGCTAAAAGAAGATCAGAGGAATTGGGATTAGATTCAAGTGATATTGAAAAAAAACTAAAATCAAGAGATATTACTGATTCAAGTAGAAAAAATTCACCACTAAGAATAGATGAAGATGCTCATCTTATAAATACTGATAACCTAAATATAGACCAAGTTGTAATGATGATTAAAGATTTAATACCAAATGACTAAGCTTTTTAAATTTTGTGAAGCTGGACTTGATTTTACTTTTAAGATTTCAGGCTCATTGGATATTAAAGGAAGAGAAAATGTTCCTTCCAATGTATCTTTGATCTCTGTATCTAATCATTTATCAATAATTGACCCAGCATTATGCGCAGCCGCAGTACCTAAAGAGCCAAGATTTTTAGCAAAAAAAGAACTATTCAAATTTCCAATTAATATCTTCTTAAAATTTTATGGTGCTTTTCCATTGAATAGAGGCAAAGTAGATCTTGCTGCTTTTCAGTGGGCAAAATCTCAACTATCAACAAATAATAAATCTGTACTTATATTTCCTGAAGGTACAAGAAGTAAAGACCATATTATTAAGCGTGGTTATAATGGTGCAACTCTATTAGCTATAGATACAAATTCAGTTTTACTTCCTCTCGGAATATACGGGACTGAAACTATTACAAACTATTTACAATTTTTATTCCCAAAAAAAAGAGTTACAGTCAATATTGGTAAACCATTTAAGATAATGAATGTTCCTGAGAAAAAAAATAAAGAAACCTATGATCTTATAACTATAGAAATCATGGAAAGGATTTCTAATTTACTGCCTGATAAGTATAAGCCTAAAAGGGGGAAAATTTTAGAAAAAGATTTCATTTACACTAAAACTTTAGGATAAAATTTATGAACTTAGAAATTATTTCAGATAAATTTTTTGAAAATTCGAAATTAAGAGATGGGCTATTATCAAAATTTGCTATAAAGGATGATTCAAGCAATAGAAAAATCCCTGAAACTCAAAAAGATCTTTATAGAAGCAATTTTCAAATTGATAGAGATAGAATTATTCACACCAATTCATTTAGAAGGCTAAAGCATAAAAGTCAAGTTTTTGTTTCTCCTGTGGGAGATCATTACACAACCAGATTAACTCATGTAATAGAAGTGTCACAAATAGGTAGGACTATTGCTAGGGCTCTCAGTTTAAACGAAGATTTAGTAGAAGCAGCGTCTCTAGGCCATGATCTTGGTCATACCCCATTTGGTCATATAGGAGAATCAGTACTAAATGAAATTCTTAGAGAAGGTTTTCATCATTCAAGACATTCTATAAGAATAATAGAGAAACTTGAGAAGAAAGGTAAGGGCTTGAATCTTACTAATCATGTTATAGAAGCAATTAGACGGCATTCTAAAGGTCAAGGAGAATTTCTTAATGCAGAATCCGTCAAAGGAATGACATTAGAGGCTCAGATAGTAAGAATTTCTGACGCTCTAGCTTACTTAAGTCATGATATTGAAGATGCAAAAAGATCTAATTTTTTGGATATGAAAAATATCAATAAGGATGTACGAGAGTTTTTTACTATGAAAAGATCTGAAAGAATAAATATTTTTGTATCTGATGTTGTTTTAAGCTCCTGGGATTGTTCGGGTCAAACCAAAACAAAAGATTTTCCAATAATTGCGATGTCAAAAGAAAACTCTGAAAAGTTAACTTTTCTTAGAAATTATATGTTTGAAAATTTTTATCTTCCAGTTAGTGACTCAACTCAAGGCAAAACTGCCTATAAAATTGTAGAAACTTTATTTCATTACTACAAAGAAAATATTAATGAGTTACCTAATCTTAATCATAATGATAAAGATGATGACTTAGATAGATTTATAGCAGATTATATCTGTGGGATGACAGACCATTTTGCTACCAGAAAAGTAGAAAAAATTGACCCAGGAATTTCAAAAAAATTATATTTTGAAAACGTATGAATTGACTTATATATAAGACTTTCTAGATAATCCAATAAAGTTTACAAAAAGTTTACCCATTTTGATTAATATCATTGTAGACTGGGGTAAAGCATTTTAGCATTTTAGGATTTAGTTAATTGGCACAAGAATACAAAGAAAGAATAAAGGAAAACATCGATCTAAAAGAATTCTTGTCCACAAAGGGAATAGTTTGGTCTGACAAAGGATCTGTCCCCAAAGCATTGTGCATGTTTCATGATGAAAAAACACCTTCTTTTACCCTAAGCAGAGACCTCAAGAGGTATAGGTGTTTTGGTTGTAATGAAAGCGGTGATATATTTGATTTCCTGATGTCATATGAGAAATTAAGTTTTACCGAATCTATTAAGCAATTATCAAATTATTTATCTTGGGATTATGATGAAAATACATTTATTGATGATTCCGAAAGAAGAAAAAAATCAAATATTTTATCCAAAGAAGTTTTTGAAGTGAATAAAGTGGCTCAAAGTTATTTTCTAAGACAACTTAATGACCAAAAATCTGAAAGTTCAAGAAAAGTTATTGAATATCTTGATAAAAGAGATATTTCTGCTTCAGTAGTCAATAAGCACTATATCGGATTCTGTCCAGACGGTAACCTAGGAAGTCTATTTACTCATTTCCAGTCTAATAAGGTTAACAAACGTGGTGTAATGGGATCTAATTTGTTATACAAAAGTGAAGACAATAATGAATGGGTAGATTTTTTTAGAAACAGAATTACGATTGCTATTCTAGATGAAAATTCTAATATTGTTGGATTTGCAGGTAGGTCAATAAATGATTCCCAAAAAAGTAAATATATAAACTCAAAAGATAGTGAGGTTTTCAATAAGTCTCAAATTCTTTATGGTTTAGATAGGGCTTCTGAAAATATAAAACTTAAGTCCCAAGCAGTAGTTGTTGAGGGTTATTTTGATTGTATTTCTGGATATGAAAAAGGTTACTTAAATCTTGTTGCTGCTATGGGTACTCAACTGAGTGCGGACAATTTTGATAAATTGAAAAGGCTTGTAACCTACGGCTCTGATTCAGGAGAAATTATTTTTTGTTTTGATAATGATAACGCAGGTCACAAGGCTGCATTAGACACTATCTTAAAGCTTAGAGAAAATATCGCAATT
>Ga0208261_1000314_pt1 | contig 19900 bp, 19 predicted proteins | sample Knorr_S7_td_DCM__FD_185595 | JGI IMG/M metagenome (GOLD analysis project Ga0208261, IMG submission 185595) | Marine microbial communities from Southern Atlantic Ocean transect - Knorr_S7_td_DCM_ad_131m_LV_B (SPAdes) (version 3) | ecosystem: Environmental > Aquatic > Marine > Oceanic | place...
CTATGACAGCGGACCTCAGGGCCGAACCATATTTAATGATTGCGAGGACGCGAATCTGCGATCTGTCGCTGTGGTAGGCGATCACAAGTTGTTGGCGACGATGGGTGCGTTAGAGGCAAATGTGTCTTGGCCGCCGGCGGGTTCGCCCCCGGAGGAGACCCCGCTTGATGCCTATGGATACCCCAAAGATGAGGCGGTGATAGAAGCTGCAGCAAACACAGATTTGGATGCGGATTTCGTTCTGTTTCATCTCAATGAGCCCGATACATCGATGCATATGTACGGGCCGGGCTCCGCTGAGGCAAGAGACCAGTACCACCGGAGTGACCACTCTTACGGTTTGCTCGTCGATTTGTTGAAACCTCTCTGGGACGACACGGTTCTCATTACGGTGAGCGATCACTGCCAAGAACCGACCGATCACCCCGAATGCGTCAATCTTCGAGACCACGCCAAGAATGCTGGTTGGCCAGTTCAGATAAGGAATGATGGAACTGGTGCGATCGTCGTTGCCTCCGAAGAGATCTCAGAAGAGGAATTTGCTCAACTTCAGTTAGAAATATTGCGATTCGAAGGAGTCGGGGGAGGAGTGTTGGCGGCACCAAACGTTTACTTGGTGTGGACTGAACCCCACCGAATGTTTGGCCGAGGGGAGCCTTTAACCCGAGGTAACCACGGCAGCCCCCGCTGTACTCAACAGGTGGCTATTGTTTCTGGAGGTCACCCAGCTGTTCGGAATTTAGGAGCATCTGTCTTGCGTCAGAGACCAGGGACCCTTAGCTGGGCGCCCAATATTAGAGATCTCCTTAAGGTCGGTGCAGCCCGCTAAGACAGGAGAGTCTCAGCTTCGAGGGACCTCGATCCATGGAATGTCTTTATCGATCCGTGGTTCTCCTGGGAGTCCCAGAACCTGTTCGCCCAAGATGTTTCGCATTATCTCAGACGTTCCGCCTTCAATGGAGTTCGCACGCACCCTTAGAAAGCCATGCTGCACACCGTTTTCTGACCCATCGACTGATAGGTCCTCGGGCCGACGGAAGGTGTAGTCGTAATCGACTTGTCCTGCCATACCCATCATGTCAACTGCTGCGGTGAGGAGATCTTGGTTTAACTCCGCAAACGCGAGTTTGGCGATTGACATCTCTGGGCCAGGATTTCCTTTTTTACGGTTTTCGCCTGCGCGTATGTTTGTCAGACGTTGTGTTTCGGAACGCACATATAGCTGCATCATTCGGTCACGGGTAACACTGCTACGAAGACTTTCAGGTGTGTCTTTCCACATCTTGGTCAAAATAGAAATAGGTCCGGATCCTGCCTTGGGTGGGCCGCCGCCACTACCTGCGCCGATCGCGTTGCGTTCGTTCATCAGGGTCGTCAACGACACTCGCCAGCCGTCACCCACGTCTCCTATCCGGTTCGAATCGGGTATTTGGACGTCTGTGAGAAATACTTCGTTGAATTCCGCTTCGCCAGTTATTTGTCGCAAGGGTTGGACATCAACGCCGGGACTTTTCATGTCTACCGCAAAGTACGTCATGCCCCGGTGTTTGGGCATGTCGGGATCAGTTCTGGTTACCAACATTCCCCAATCCCCTAGATGCGCCATCGTGTTCCAAACTTTTTGACCGTTGACAATCCACGACTCGCCATCTTCTATGGCTCGGGTTGCCAATCCTGCAAAGTCGCTTCCAGCGCCGGGTTCGCTGAAGAGTTGGCACCATCGCTCTTCACCGGTGAACATCGGTCGAAGAAATCGTTTCTTTGAGTCGTCACTGCCGTGGGTGTGAATAGTGGGACCGGCTAAATGCATGAAGAACATGGCAGGTTGCATTGGCGAGGCGCCAGCTTCTCGGAGGCGAATTTCCACCTGCTTTTGCAGGATGGGACTTACCCCGAGTCCTCCGTGACCGTGGTCGAAGTAAACCCAGGCCAAGCCATGATCGAATTGGGCCCCTCGAAAGGCTTCGTAGCTCATTTCCTTTGGGTCGTTGTCAGCAAGTAACGCGTCTACGGCGTCAGCAACAAGAGTTTCTTCGGATCGGTCTGTGGAGGTAGCGGTGTCAGCCATAGCTGCAGTCTTGCTAATCCAACGGGGTCAACACAAGCTGGCTGTCGCCTAAGTGGCCCCAAACATCAGTTTTCGCCACGACGCCCATCGAACTGTGGGTCGCGCTTTTCTAGAAAGGCTTGCGCCCCTTCCGCCATATTCCGGGGGATTAGAACTGACTGATGTTCCATTTCGACTGCTAGCTGATCGACAAAACTTGACGTCGAGGCGCCATCTATTGATTGTCGAATGCGGACCATTGCATCAGGGCTGGTGCGTTTCAATATGTCGGTTGCAGCAGTCACTTCGGCGTCCAGTTGATCATCGTCGACGCATTTCCAGATCAATCCCCAATCAGCAGCTTGTTCCGCTGAAATTCGGTCCCCAAGCATCGCCATGCCCATGGCTCGTGACCTACCGGCTCGTCTCGGGAGACTCCAGGTTGAGCCCAAATCGGGAACTATTCCAAGACGAGGTCCAAAAGTCGCCACGAAGAACGATGACCTCACTGCGATGGTGACGTCGCATGCCAAGGCAAGTCCCATTCCCCCACCGGCCGCAACTCCGTTCACTCTGGCAACAGTCGGAACTGGACAGTTATGAAGAGCAGCTAAAGCTGGGTTAAAGAAATCTCCCATTGATTCAGTGGCTTCATTGGGGTCGGCCTGTTCGGGTTGTTCTGCAGCGTTATTCAGATCGGCTCCCGAACAAAAGCCTCTGCCTTCGCCTGTGATGACTGCGACTCGGACCGTCTCGTCTTCTTGTACTGTTCCGAGCGCGCTGCTTAGATCTTGCATGAGTTCATCACTCATTGAATTGAGCGATTCGGGGCGATTTAAGGTGATGGTTGCTACGCCGCCATCTTGGTTGTAGTGAACTACGCCATTGGGCATATTTGTGGTCATAGCGAAAAGCTAGGTCAATCTCGGGGTGGTCGTCTATACAGAACGCCATCCTGTTCCAAAGCTGCGACCGCCTCAGCGCTCATCCCGAGTAAATCATGGAGAACTGAACCGTTGTGTTCTCCAACTTCTGCGGCGGTTAAGTCAGGCAGATCCGGGGCATCAGAGAAGCGGAGCGGAAAGCCTGGTATCAGCATCGGTCCAGCAAGGGGATCGGTTACTTCGCGGACAGTGCCTCTTTCCAGAAAGTGAGGATGAGTTTCAGCGAGTTTTACGGGCTCAACTACGGGTCCGCAGGGCACACGGTGCTCTTCGAGAATCGCGACGACCTCTTCATCGGTTCCAAAGGTCGACATCCACTGCTCAATGATCTCCGTCAGGTCGTCACGGTACTCAAGGCGGGTTCGATTGTTCTGAAATCTTGGGTCTTCGGCTAGCTCTGGAGACCCCAGCGCCGCCCAGAGGTTCGCTATCTGGTTTTCGAGGGCAAATACAACTATCCAGCCTTTGGGGCCTTTGAATATTCCAGCCGGGCTAGCTGGCGCATAGTGGCGACCGGTGCGCATCGCTACAACTTCACCTTCAGACAGCGATGGGCCCGAGACCGCCGTCTCTTGCATGTGATACATCACGTCCACCATTCCAATATCGAGGTGCGATCCCTCCCCTGTTCGATCGCGTCGATATAGGGCATACCCCAAGGCAGCGAAGGCGTGAACACCAGTCGACGTATCCGCGATTCCTGCGCCAATCAACATCGGTGGACCGTCGGGGTCACCAGTCATGTGCATTAACCCGGAATATGCCTGAGCGATGAAATCGAATGCTGTCTTTTCGGAGAGAGGGCCAGATTGCCCAAAACCTGAAATGGAAGCCATGATGATTCTGGGATTCAGCTGCCTCAATCTGTCATAGCCAAGTCCTCGTCGCTCCATTACACCTGGGCTGTAATTCTCAACGACGATGTCGACCTTAGGGATCAAATCTTCGATTAGCGATATGCCCTCACTGCTGGTTAAGTCGACTGAGAGGCTGCGCTTGCCCCGATTTTGTTGCACGTGATACGCAGATCTTCCATTTCGCCTAGGAGGACTCGGTCGAACAGGGTCTCCATACGGTGGGTATTCGACTTTTATGACATCGGCTCCCATCTCCACTAGGAGTCTCGTACAAGAAGGGCCTGCCAGATATTGGGTGAAGTCCAAGACAGTCACACCTTCGAGGTAAGGAGTAACACCCGGTTGATGGCTTTGTTGAGATTCAGTCACCCTTTGAGAGTAGGCCCTCGCCCGGGATCGATGTCATAGAAAAGCGCCTTAAACAGCCCAGCATTCCCATATGTAGCCCAAGTTATCTTTACTCTGGAGGGAGTGGTACCGAACCAATCCAGGCTGCTTGTTGTAACGATTGCTTTGCTTTTAGGAATAGCAGCCCTGGTGCAACTGATCAGTGGTGACTCAGATAACGACTCTCCTTCTGCAGCAGCTTCCCCCGTTGAAGAAGAAGTCGAGCCCCTAGCAAGCAACTCGACACCTAATTCGATACCAGAGAGCAGATCGGCTAGCACTCCAACTTCTTCTTCGATAGCACCCACCGCCACCACTGCAGCCCCGAGTTCTTTTTCCTTCACCACTACTGTGGAGGGTTCGATGACGATCAGCGGGTACGGCGACAACATCATCGACGTGAGCGAGAACTGGCCAAATTTCCGCACAGCTATCTATCGAAGCGAGACGTCGAACTCGGATCTCCTGATTGAACTCCGCGACGATCAAGTCACTGTTGCGTCATTCGGATACTCAGATAGCAGCTGGCCAGTTCAGGGCATACGGTGGCTTGACGATGTGACACAGGGCGTAAAAGAAATCGTTGTTTCAGCGTCTGCTGGTTGGGAAATTGATTTACTTCCAGATGCTTTCCTATGGAACCAGCAAATAGACGCAGGCAAAATCCCTCAAACCGAGGACTTGTTGCTGTTCTCATCACAAGGCTTGACATTCGTCGGCTCCCAGCAAAATCCGAGTGCTGAAGGAATCGGCGATCTGATGATCTATAACGCTTGCGAGGGGCCCTGCAAAGAAGGAAGCACTAATTGGGTGTTTCAACTTGATCCTGATTGCAGTTCTGTCCCTGCCGTTTTTGTCAGGGAAGTAGGAAATCCGTTCTTTGAACGAATCTCTCCCTCGAATTCCGGTTTGGGAGAGCAACCACTAGAGGTGACTTTGCGTCCCTACGAATGGCTTCAAGTTCTGACTCACTGTCGATGGTCCGCGACACCCACGGCGGGTTAGCTCACCTGACGTTGGTCGCAGAACTACTTGTAGCGATAGGTGATTCTTCCTCGAGTTAGGTCGTAAGCAGAAACCTCTACCTGAACCCGATCCCCGGGAAGGATGCGGATGTGATGTTTTCGCATCTTGCCGCTCAGATGGCCAAGAACTTCGTGTCCGTTATCCAACTCGATACGAAAGTGACCGCCTTTAAGCGCTTCAACAGTCTTTCCTTCAAGCAAGATGGCGTCGTCCTTCTGTTTCGGCAAACCAATTTCCCTTCAATCGCTGTCTCAACATCCTACCGGAATAGGCTTACTAGCTGAGATATGAGCATGTTCGCCGGAATCGAACTATTTTTAAAGTAGTTCCACATAAGGGGATCCAAATGTCGTATGACTTAAAGATTTCGGGCGGCACCATCGTTGACGGGACAGGCGCAGCGCGCTTCTCGGGCGACCTAGGTGTAAAGGACGGGCGTATCGTCGCTATGGGCGACGCTCCCGCCGATGCCGCCAAAACCATCGATGCCAGCGGTCGAATTGTCGCGCCCGGTTTCGTTGATATCCATACCCATTACGACGCACAAGTCTTGTGGGACCCATTGGTGAGCTGCTCACCCTGGCACGGAGTGACAACCATTGTTATGGGCAACTGCGGCTTCTCCGTAGCTCCGACTCGACCAGAGCACCGCGATCTCATCATGCGGACATTGGAAAACGTTGAAGGAATGAGTGTTGATGCCCTGCGCGCCGGACTAGGCGACTGGGGTTTTGAGAGCTTCCCCGAGTACTTGGACACTCTTGAAGACAACGGATGCGCAGTGAACATGGCGGCGATGATCGGACACACTGCTCTACGAATGTACGTAATGGGTGAGGAAGCAACCGAGCGAGAAGCCACCGAAGAAGAAATCAGTCGTCAACGAGAACTTGTTACTGAAGCACTCGAAGCAGGAGCTTTAGGGTTCGCGACGAGCCGCGCCAACACCCATGTTGGGTACGAAGGCCGCCCAGTGCCAAGCCGTTTGGCGACCCCAGAGGAAATCATCGAGATCGCCCAAGCGCTGGGAGATGTCGGAGGCATCATGCAAGCGACACAAGGGCGAGGCCTCAGCCACGAACAGTTTGCTCGAGTGGCCGAGTCCACTGGAGCAAATGTGAGCTGGACGGCTCTGTTAGCAGGAACACTGGGACCCGGAAGCCATCTTAAGGACCTTGAGCAAGCTCACGCTCTGGCTGACCGTGGGCTACCTGTATTTCCTCAGGTCGCAGTTCAGCCGGTGCAGTTTGAAATGAGTTGGGAGGCTCCGTTCATTTACGAAGGGATGCGCGTCTTTCAACCCGTGGCCCAAAGCGATCGAGAAGGGCGGAAGGCCTACTATGCGGATCTGGACTGGCGAGAACAGTTCAAGGAGAAGGCTGGCAACGGTGGCAAGATCGGTGATCGTTGGGCGAGAACCGAAATCAGTTGGTTCCCTACCGATACCTCTATGGAAGGCAAGAACGTTCAAGAGCTAGCTGACGAGCTCGGTCAAGACCCAGTCGATGTGATGCTCGACATGGCACTAGATTCCGATTTGGACATGCGAATAGTTCAAGACGTCGTGAATCATGATCGAGATGAGATTGACGAACTTCTGCATGATCCCACAACGGTCATTGGGCTCTCCGATGCAGGAGCGCACGCGAGTCAGTTATGCGACGCCAAGTATTCAACAGAGTTTCTGTCGACATTCGTTAGAGAACGAGAGAGCTTTGATCTGGAACAGGCCGTCCACATGCTCACTCAGCGCCCTGCTCAGGTATTCGGCATCGAAGATCGGGGAACTCTTGTCGAGGGCGGCTGGGCTGACGTAGTGGTCTTCGACATGGACAACGTCGGACATGACGGAAAGCGACGCGTATATGACCTTCCCGCGGGAGCCGATCGTCTGATATCTGACGCCACTGGAATTGATGCTGTCGTCGTCAACGGAACACTCATCCGACACGATGGAGAAGACACGGTCACCTCCGATTCAACGCTGCCCGGCAAACTGTTGCGTCACGGCAAAGGCTGACGGGTGCCTGTAGATCCCGATCACGATTTTTGGAAACCCGGCATGGGCTGGGCCAAAGCCGTTGAAGATATCGAGTATGTCAAGGGTTTGGCGGATGAAATGGGTGGCCCCGAACGCGTCCAGCGACAGCACGATGGAGGTCGTTACACGGTTCGGGAACGAATGGAAAAGTTTTGCGACCCGGGTTCATTTTTGGAAATGGGCCATCTGATTGGCGCCGCTGAGTACGACGCTGATGGGAACTTGGTTGAGTTTTCGCCGGGTGGTTATGTCATGGGATTGGGGGAAATTGATGGACGTTCGGTATCAGTTGGCGGCGATGACTTCACCCTGTCGGGTGGGAGCCCGCATGACGTCCACAAACTCCCCCACCACTTCGCACAACCTTTGGCTCTGAAATACGGCATCCCGTATGTTCAACTCCGCGAAGGGGTGGGTCATTCTTCCAAACAAGACGAGCAAGATGGCCATATGGGGTTACCTCAAGGTGATCTGTGGCATCAAGGCGTTGAGTTGCTTGGCAATGTCCCGGTCGCTTCAGCAATTCTGGGTTCGGTTGCCGGGTGGCCAGCTGCGGCCGCCTTGCTTTCGCACTTCAGTGTCATGGTCAAAGAAAAATCTCAGATCTTTCCTTCTGGGCCTCCAGTTGTTGAGCGCGCTATTGGGGAAAAACTTTCCAAAGAAGAACTTGGTGGCTGGCGCATGCACGTTGTCGAAAGTGGCCAGGTCGACAACGTTGCTGAAGATGAGGACGACGCATTCCAACAGATCCGTGATTTTGTCTCTTTCCTTCCTAACACGGTGAGAGAGGTTGCACAGCGAGTAGAGACCGGAGATGATCCTGAACGACGCCCCCAAGAGCTTCTTGAATTTGTGCCCACTAATAGACGTCAGGGCTACGACGCACGGGCGCTGATCCGGCATGTGGTTGACAATGGCAACTTTTTCGAAATGAGGGAGTTGTACGCCAGTGGCCTCATCACCGGTTTCGCGCGACTCGATGGTTGGTCGGTAGGTGTTATCGGCAGCGATCCGATGAGCAAGGCTGGAGCGATGGACGGCAATGCCGCCGATAAATACACCCATTTCGTGGACCTATGCGACACCTTCAATTTGCCGTTACTGATTTTTCTAGACATGCCAGGCTTCATGCTGGGGTCCCATGCGGAACGCATAGCGACAATGCGACGGGGAGCTCGAGCTCTCATAGCTTCAGCCGAATGTCAGGTTCCGAAGATCGAATTCATGGTGCGGAAGAGTTACGGCGTAGCAGCCGATGCTCCTAACTCGATCGGCCTACCCGACAGCATCAACTTACGTTTTGGGTGGCCATCTGGCGAGTGGGGCGGAATCCCGATTGAAGGCGGCGTTGCCGCTGCATACAGACGAGAAATTGAGGCTGCAGACGACCCCGACGCTCACCGCGAAGCTATCGAGGAGCGGTTACTGCGACTTCGCTCACCATTCAGGGCCGCACATCGGGGCGATGTAGTCGATTTGATTGATCCACGAGAAACACGATCCCTGGCATGCCGGTTTGTGAACCTCGCTCAACCCAAATTACGCGAATTGGCTCAACGACCTAAACGGGCCGTTAGGCCTTAACTCGAGGGCGCTCCACTCAACGTCACTCTGTAACCGCGACGGGTTGCAGGGAAATAATCCCATGTTGCGTAGTGCTGAACGCAACGGTTATCCCACATAGCGATCGAGTTCTTGGACCAGTGAAAGCGCGCATGGAAGTTAGGGTTTTCGACATGTCGGTAGAGGTGCTGCAACACAGACCGACTCTCTTCTCGAGTTAATCCTTCGATGTGTTTTGTGAAACCCTGATTCACATAGAGGGCCTTTCTTCCTGTCTCCGGGTGCGTTGACACAACAGGATGCAGCGCCGAAGGAGGTGTTGCTTCTTGGCGGTGGCCAGGCAGTTTGCCTAATTGATGTAGGGCAACTCTCTGCTCAAGAAATTCTTGAAAAGTTGGTGACAAAGCTTCATATGCGGCGTACATGGAACTGAACAGTGTCGCTCCACCACCGTCAGGGGGCACTTCAGTCATTCGCAAAACGCTGGCGGTTGGAGGTGACTGCTCAAAACTGACGTCCGTATGCCAGCCATCACCAGCTACATTCTTGGAATTTTCATCGGCGTGAATCACCAAGATTTCAGGATGATTCGGGTGGTGGGAAACAGTTGGGTGGATATGTGGCTCACCGAACTGCCTGGCAAAAGCTATGTGCTGTTCGTGTGTGAGATCTTGATCTCTGAAAAACACCACCTGGTGGTCAAGCCAAGCCGCTCGAATTTCATGAATTGCTGCCTCACTAAGCTCCTCGCGCAAGTCGACACCAGTGATCTCAGCACCAATCCGAGGGGTAATCGGGCTGACATTAATAGTGTTCATGCTTTAAGGCTATGTGTCTGTCCTCTGAACGTGGCAGATTAATAGGGTGATAGACCTAAGATCTGACACTGTCTCTAGACCAACAGATGCAATGCGTGAAGCTATGGCTAGCGCCGAAGTTGGGGATGATGTCTTCGGAGACGACCCAACAGTTCGTGATCTCGAAGCTCAGGTCGCTGAACTACTAGGCAAAGAAGCTTCCGTTTTTGTCTCTTCCGGAACTCAATCGAATCTATGTGCCCTTATGGCTCACTGCCAACGCGGCGATGAGTACCTGGTCGGCGATCACGCACACACGTACATGTACGAAGGTGGCGGCGCTGCTGTATTGGGCAGTATCCAACCTCAAACCATTCCCATGCTGAAGTCTGGAATGTTGGACCTAAACGCTGCACGGTCCGCAATCAAACCTGATGACTCTCACTTCGCGCAGACACGCCTACTTTGCCTCGAGAACACCACAGACGGCAAAGTCATTGAAGTACAGGATCTACATGAAGGACGCGAGCTTGTAGACGAGCACGGCTTGGGTTACCACTTAGACGGCGCTCGTCTTTGGAACGCAGCGGTCGCATTAGGAATAAAACCTTCCGAGGTATCGGCCCCTTTCGACACAGTGTCAGTATGTCTATCCAAGGGCTTGGGAGCTCCAGTCGGCTCAGTGTTAGCAGGGTCAGAGTTACTCATCAACCGAGCACGCAAGTGGAGAAAAATGCTTGGTGGAGCTATGCGCCAAGTCGGTTTAATAGCCGCTGCAGGGAAACACGCAATAGAAAATCACATTGATCGCTTGGCAGAAGATCACCAAAACGCCGAACGACTAGCTGAAGGCCTCGCAACAATCGACGGTCTAACCGTCGATGCCCAAAACACAAATATGGTTTTCGTCAGCGCGTCTCAATCTACCGATGGTTTAGAGCAACGATTACTGGATCGCGGTGTAATCACGCGCTGGTCCGGGCGCAGCAGCCGGATGGTGCTTCACCTTGATGTCACAGCACATGATGTCAACTTAGCTGTAAGTGCAATCGCTGAAGAACTAGCGAACTAGTCAGCGACCAGCTCACTGACTGGTTCTATCAAATAATCAGACAGGTTTGCTTCTCTTGTCATGGCGTAAAAATCGACGTTCCGCCAAGGTGAATTTACGACGATACGACCTCGGTCATTTCGATAGTAGGAAGTCATTCCTGGGTGAGTCCACACCATCTGCTCATGTGCTTGGTCAACGTCTTGGTTATATCCGTCGTGGACTTCTTGGCGAATCTCTACTGAGCCGATGTTTTGATCGAGCATCTTTTGGATCATGTCCATGATGTACCTGACCTGCATCTCAACTACAAAAATCAGACTTCCACCATGTCCTGGCTGAAGATTCGGCCCATAGAGGGTAAAGAAATTCGGAAAGTTCGGGACGACGGTACCCAAATACGCCTGTGCATTGTCGTGTTCCCATTGGTCCGCTAGGGAGACCCCTGAACGTCCATTCGCTTCATAGGTGGTGATGAAGTTCAGAACGTCGAAACCTGTCGCAATAACGAGAACGTCGGCTTCGTATTCGGTTCCGTCGTCTGCGTATAGGCATCCCGAATCCACCCTGGCGACGTGTTCATCGACCAGGGTGACTTTGGGGTTTCGCAGCATGCGATACCAGCCGTTGTCCATAAGCATTCTTTTGCCAAAAGGTGGGTATGTAGGCAAGACGCGTTCAAGTAAATCTGCTGCTTCATCACCCAATTCGTTAACGACATAGTCGGTGAAATATGCCCTATGCGCATCGTTTTGGGCATTCAATGACCTATCTGGGTGCTCCCAATCCGGATCTTTTTGGAGTGCCGAGTGGATTCGGTCATTAAACGTCCAGCCGAGCCGCACTCTGTACCAGTTTCTGTAGAGCGGTACTTCTCGCAGCAAAAACCGAAGGGGGTCCGGTACCTCCTTGCGGAACTGTTCGAATGGAGCTGCCCAATGGACTGACCGTTGGAAGATAGTCAAGGAGTTCACTTCGTCTTGGATCTCGGGTCCGATCTGCATGCAGCTCGCTCCATTTCCGATGATCGCCACGTTTTTGCCCGCAAGGTCAACTTCGTTCGGCCAGCGAGCCGTATGCCACTTCTCTCCTTCCCATTCGTCGAGGCCTTCAATATTTGGGAACACGGGGGGATTGAATATCCCTGCAGCACTGATGACAACGTTTGCCTCAACTTCTTCGACTGCGCCATCAGCTAGTCGGAGGATCGCACGCCACTTTTGTTGATCAGGTTGGTATTCGATGCGCTCAACGTCAGTTTCGAATCGGATGGAGTTTCGAACGTCGAAGCTGTCACATACGTGTTCCAAATAGCCGTGTAGCTCGTCGCGCAGACAGAAATATTGTTCCCAGTCGTATGGGGCAAATGAATACGAGTAAAGGTGATTTGGAGTATCTACGCCTGCACCCGGGTAACGATTCTCCCACCAGACTCCACCAACTGTTGAGTTGCGTTCTACGACTTGAAAATTGATACCGAGCATTTGAAGGTTGATCGCGGCACACAAACCTGAGACACCTGCGCCAATGATTAGAACGCTGAAGTCATCAGGGGACGCGACGGGCTCATGGTCAAGGAACTTAACTTGACCGAGTTGAGCGGCTGTGAATTGACCATATTCGGCAGGAACCGGTTCGGCCATCGAGACGCTGAGCATCCGGACGATCAGGTCCTCATCGGGTTCAGGAAGAGCAACTGGGCGACCTTCCCTCCAGGCCAATATGGCCTCAAGGGCTGACTCACGGACTTCCTGCTGGTGTTCGGCAGCTAGCCCGCCGGTGTCGTTGTCACCTAGCCCTGGTTGGCGCTTGGGTAAATAGGGTTCCTCTAGCCAGTGAAGTTCGCCCGTTAGTTGGACCAACACCATCAGCAACGTAGGGATGTTCGCAACTTCGATGGCTTGGGCAAAGATTTGTTCGTCAGGTTTCGTGTTCATTCTGATTTACCAGGATCTCCAAGGTTCTATGCAATCAAGATATCTCTTTAAGAGACAGCGAGGCGGAGGTCTTCGTTGAGAAGTGGAATCGGACCGACATCAGCGGTTATAGATCGCCACGCGTTTCTGTTTTCGTCTCGTGTGTCGACAAAAGTCAGCTGAGGTGCGTCAAACTTCTCCTATGACGACATCAAAGGTTCAGTTGGTGGGATTCGTTGGCCTTGGAGCTATGGGAGGACCAATGTGTGCCAATTTGGCGACCAAATCACCTGTTCCGGTGTGCGCGTATGACCTGAACTCCGCCGCGGTGTCAAAAGCCGTCGAAACAGGTGCCGAAGCGGCGACGGACCTAGAAGATATTGCTAGAGCCGAAATGGTTTTTGTATGTGTGCCTGGAGAAGCAGAGACAAGGTCGGTTTTCTTCGATGAGGGCGGTTTGTGTGAGCATGCCCGCGAAGGGACAACATTCGTTGATTGCACTACAGCGACCGTTGACGTCAATCGTGAGGTCGCCGAGGCGTTGCGCTCGCTGGGTTGTGAATTTGCTGATGCTCCCGTAGCGCGTGGAGTTCCCAATGCTGCAGACGGGACACTGTCCATCACGGTTGGTGCTGATCCGGAGGTCTTCGATCGGATTGCTCCATGGTTGGGTTATATGGGTTCCGACGTTGCATACTGTGGGCCGGTCGGAACCGGGACGGTCATGAAACTCATGAACAACATGGTGCTATTTGAAAATGTGTCTGCTTTGGCAGAAGCGATGGCAATAGCAACGCGTGCGGGGGTCGACCGTTCTCAAGTATTTGACCTATTGGGTCAAGGCTCGGCGGATAGTTTCGCTCTCCGGCGGCACGGAGCGTTTATGACTAGTGGCGATTATCCCGACGATCGTTTTCCCACGAGCTACTCGGCAAAAGACCTTGATTACGCTTTAGCGCTGGCGAGCGATCTAGGCGTTGACGCGGCTGGTGCGCGTCTAGTGAGAGAGCGTTTTGCAGAAGTGATGGAACGTGGCTTGGGTCACTTGTATTCACCGGTCGTCTACGAATTGTTTGAAGATAAATGAGCGACTTAGACAGGGAGCTGGTAGATCGAGCCGCACAACTTGCGGACAATCATCTTTTCCCCTCCGCTCTGGAGGTAGATGCTTCAGGGGTTGTTCCTTCGCTACAACTAGATCTTGTGCGGGACGCTGGGTTTCATGGCCTTTTCGCTCCAGTCGAATTCGGAGGATTGGGCGCTTCTCCTGAAACTCAGTGGGCTGTTCATGAATCGTTGTCAGGGGGTTGTTTGACCACCAGTTTTGTATGGGCTCAACATGCAGGACCCAGCAAAGCCGCAATCGAAACGACTGGGCCGATGCGTCAACGCTGGGCAGAGGCTCTAGCCACAGGAGAGTCAAGAGGTGGGGTGGCGTTCGCCCACTTGAATCGTCCCGGTACCCCTGTGTTGTTGGCAGAACCTAGGGCCGGCGGGTGGGAATTCTCAGGTTCTGCCCCCTTCGTTACCGGGTGGGGTCACATTGACGTTGTGTTGACTGCTGCGCGTCACAACGACTCAGTCGTGTGGGCGATGCTCGACGCGCAGGATTGCGAAACAATTTCTAGTCGACGGCTGACACTGGCAGCTATCGACTCAGCTGTCACTGTTGAGTTGTCCTTTGACAAACATCCCGTAGCAGAAGCATCGGTGATCTCTGTCGAGAACTTTGCCGAGTGGACAGACCGTTATCGCAAAGGACTGCGTGCAAATGGTTCAAATCCGTTGGGAGTGGCGGCTCGGGCAGCGAAGTTGTTAGGCCCAAGTCTCTTAGACGGGCAACTAATCGATGCGAGGCACCGAATTAACGCGGCGACGGTTGAGGAGTTACCTGCAGCAAGAGCTCTTTTGGGAGACCTGTGTGTCCGAGCTACTTCTGCTTTAATTGCAAATGTTGGAGGATCTGCCCTATTTATGGAACAGCAGGCTCAACGACTTGCCCGAGAGTCTTTGTTTTTGTTGGTACAAGGGCAGACACCTGAAATCAAAGAGCACCATATGCGGCTATTGACCGAAAGTGCGGATCTCGGCAAGTAAGTGGCTGCAAATAGTTAACGATCTGTAGTCGGCGGCGCCATTATCTCCGAAGTGACATAGTGGTGCGATGGTCTCATCAGTTGAAACTGCAACCGGCCCGATTGATACCTCGGATCTGGGTCGGGTGTTGATGCATGAGCACGTTTTCGTAATTTCGACCGAAATTCAGCAGAACTACCCTCAGGAATGGGGGGAAGAACAAGATCGAATTGATGACGCTGTTTCGAGGCTAAACGAACTTAAGAAGAGCGGGATCGACACCATTCTTGACCCGACAGCTATAGGTCTCGGTCGTTACATACCTCGGATTCAAAAGGTTGCTGAGCAAATCGACTTGAAGATCGTTTGCGCTACTGGTCTATACACCTTCAACGAATTACCTCACTACTACCGTCGGCGGAACACTTCGGGTGTCGATGCTCTGACTTCGCATTTCGTTCAGGATATTGTCGAAGGTTTCGCTGACACCGGCGTCAAGGCAGGGGTAATCAAGTGCGCGACCGATAAGCCGGGGCTGACGCCTGACGTAGAGCGAGTGTTGCGAGCATGCGCTCAAGCCCACCGCGAGACTGGATGCCCTATCACCACGCACACGAATGCAGAAACTGAGCGCGGCTTAGATCAGCAAAAGATTTTTTGGGAAGAAGGAGTTGATCTCACCCGAGTAGTGATCGGTCACTGCGGAGACACAAACGATCTTGATTACCTTCAAAGACTCCTTGACGCTGGCAGCATCTTGGGAATGGACAGATTCGGCATCGACGGGTACCTAACCACGGACCAAAGAGTCGAGGTTGTAGCGCGGCTATGCGAAAAGGGTTTTGCTGAGCAGCTGGTGTTAAGCCACGACGCTTCGTGCTACATCGACTGGATAGAAGGAGAAGTGCCACTGGCTCCACTGCCGAATTGGCACTATTTGCACATCAGTAGAGATGTGATTCCCGCCTTAATGCAGGCTGGTGTTTCTGAAGAGCAGATAGACACCATGTTGGTTGACAACCCTGAAAGATTTCTTGGGTCACAAAATCTTGGCGGGTACTAGTCTCCACCCATGAGTGAACTTCAAACCGGTGATGAATTTAGCGACGTTGTTCGGGTCACGGATGAAATGTCGCCGCCCCACCTTCCCAACAAAGTGCTTTCAACTCCTGACATGGTGCGATTGATTGAGGGCACATGCTTATTCGGTGTCCAGGACCAGCTCCCGGAGGGACAAACGACGGTTGGGATCCACATCTGCGTCAGCCATTCAGCGGCAGTTGCTTCAGGCGAGGAAGTGTTGGTTCACGCTCAGTTAGCGGAAATAGACCGCAAGCGTCTCGTGTTTAATGTCAGAGTCACTCACGGCGACGTGTTGGTATCTGAAGGCACCCACCAGCGTTTCGTTGTGGGCTAGCGCAGCTTCGGTTTACGGCTCGATAACTATTTTCCCAATAGATGTTCTATCCATGAGGCTCCGCAATGCTTCTGCAGCTCCGTCGAGGCCGTAGGTGGCCGAGATATGAGGCCGCAACTGCCCATCCGCAACCCACTGCAGCAAATCTTCGGCAATTTGGTTAGCCAATACTGGGTCTCGAGCTGTCATAGCACCATAGAAGACCCCCACTATCTGACAACTTTTGAGCAGCGTTAGGTTGAGAGGGATAGACGGAATTCCAGCGGTGAACCCGATTACTAGAAAGCGGCCTTCCCATCCGATTGCACGCAGTGCTTGTTCGGCGTAGTCACCACCGACGACGTCATAAATGACGTCGACACCGGCTCCGCCGGTCAGCTCCTTAGCGCGATCTTTCAAGCTTTCTTCTGCATAGTTGATCGTCTCGTCAGCCCCACGTTCCCGACATAGATCGAGTTTCTCCTCTGTGGACGCCGCAGCAATTACTCGAGCGCCCATGAGCTTGCCAATCTCCACCGCTGACAGACCTACATGACCCCCCGCGCCCAGAACTAACAGTGTTTCGCCTTCTTGCAGATGTCCTCGTTCTTTGAGTCCGTAGTAAGTCGTCCCATGTGCGTAAAGCAGACCGGTTGACTCTGCGAAACCTACGCCATCGGGTAAAGGCCTTACAGATGCTGCTTTGGCGACTGCCAGTTCTGCGTAGCCTCCTACCGAACCTAAGCCACACACCACGCGTGTACCTACCTCCAGATCGTCGACACCTTCTCCGAGAGATGCCACAACACCGGCTACTTCTGCACCAGGTACATACGGAAGGTCTGCTTTGAACTGGTATTTGTCTTCCAGCATCAAAGTGTCGGGGAAAGTAACTGGGGCCGCTTTGACTTCAATGAGGACTTCTCCGGGTCCGGGGCTCGGATCTGGGACCTCGGCCACTACTAGATCTTCTGGTGGCCCAAACGCATTGCATAAAACTGCTCTCATGTCGCCAAGACTAGATGGGTGTTGCGGCGCGTGCCTGAGCATCTGAGCAGTAATCCATATGAGGCGCAACGGTCAGAAGGCCAGTTCAGACAGTAAAGGACCTGATTTCGGTGAAAAGCCAGTTGCTGTTGTGACTTTAGGAGCCAGCTCCGTAGACCTCGGCTTCGAACCATTCGCGGAACTCTTCATCTCGGGTGCTTTTCCATAAGTCCCAGGTCTCTTTGCCGACAGGAGATAGGAAAGCGCCGAGCTTAATTAGCTGCATGCGCATGTCAACGTGTACTCGACCTACCAGGCCCTCTTTCCAAGCATCGTAGGTGTCGAAGAGATCAATGAGATCTGCACCTAAAAGGTTAAGGGCACGAAAATACTCTTCTCCCTGTAACTCCTCGTTAGACCAGTCCTTGATGAGGAACTGACTGAAGTTAGGGTCGCGCGAAATGGCGAAATATCGATCGTACAGACGGTCCGTCAAGCCGTGTCCAAATTGTGTGCGACTGTGTTGAAGTGTCTGCCGGGCTTCGGCACCGATGAAGACAATCGACAACGAAAGTATTACAGCTTCTACAATTTGAGCCCAGTTGGCGATCTGATCGAGTGTCAAGGGAGGGTCCTAGATACGAGGGCTAGGTGCGGCTTCGTCGTCGCAGAACCTGGCGAGAGCCGAGATCGATAAGAAGGAACAACACTGCACCAATCGCGAGTTCCGTCCACCCTCCACCATTCGCCACGATGAACAAGGCAACTAACGCTGCTACGAGGGGGCGAGTTAAATAACGCACAGTTTCAGTGAACCATGACCTGAGCACGAACACGGGGATAGCCCTAGTCTTTCGTGATGGACACTTCTCGTTTTCCTTTAATGCCCGGGTCCTCACCGATGCTAATCACCAGCAGCTCAGGTGTCTGGCTCCAGACAGCAGACGGACGTCAAATCCTCGACGCTGGGGGCGGAGCGATTGTGACCAATATTGGCCATGGTCGGCCCGAAATCGCTCAGGTAGCTTCACATGCTCTTGAACGCCTGGACTACGTGGTGCCGGTGTTCGCCACTGAAGCCCGGGTTGCCCTAGCGGAAGAAGTAAGTGACAACTGGCTACCTGACCCTTCTTGGAGATCTGTGTTTGTGAGTGGTGGTTCAGAATCAGTTGATGCCGCTATCCGAGTCGCTCAACTTCACCATGTGGCTTGCGGGCGATCGGAACGACACAAAGTCATTGGAAGGGACGTGTCTTATCACGGTGCAACTTTGGGGGCGTTATCAGCTGGTTTGCATGACCGGAGGCGCAAGGGCCTGGAACAAGCTCTCCTATCTATGCCGAAAACGAGTCATTACGATGCTGAAGAGTTGGAGAAAGTCATTGAGCTAGAAGGGCCGGATACCATCAGCGCGTTCATTGGTGAACCAGTGATCGGTGCCGCTGCCGGAGCCTATGTTCCCCCCGATGATTACTGGCCTCGAATATCAGAGATTTGTGCTCGGCACGACATTCTGGTGATCGCTGATGAAGTCATGACCGGATTTGGTCGACTGGGGACAACGATGGGTCACGAGGCACTCCAGTTCACTCCAGACATCATCGCTGCTGGCAAAGGGCTCGGAGGAGGCTACGTTCCTATCGGAGGCGTCTATTGTCGGCCCGATGTCGTAGCACCGATCGCAGAAACCGATCTGGCGTTAATGTTCTACACGTTCGCTGGTCACGATCTCTGTTGTGCAGTAGCTAAAAAGGTCTTGGAGATAGTACGGGCGGAAAATCTCATCGATAGAGCGAAAATCATGGGTGAGATATTGCGGGAGCGTCTCGAACAAGAGTTTCAAGACCATCCCAATGTGGAAGAAGTACGCGGTCGAGGGCTTCTACAAGGGCTAGGTCTGGTCGCAAACCGCGATACCGGGGAGCCATTTCCTCGCTCCGCAGGATTCGCCGATTCCGTGAGTGGGATCGCTCTTGAGAGCGGGGTGTGGGTCTATCCGTCGGGCTCAGGAGTTTTCGATGATGCCGTCATGTTCGGTCCTCCATTCATTGTGGAAGAGGACCAGATTGATCAAATGGTCGCCACTACTCGCCATGCCATAGACGAGGCTGCCGCCGCGTTGAAATGACCGTTATTTATTCAGGTGGTTCGCAAGGAACGGTTTCCATTTGAGCAGGGGCCACGAGTTCCAGGGCTTCGAAATCTGCTGAGCAGCCAATTTCGTTATGCACCATTCCAGGGGGAATAGACAATGCAGCGCCAGCAGACACCCTTTCAGATCGTCCCCCTTCAAATTCCAGGTCGACCCATCCGTTCAACACGTACACAAATTGGAGATCGCATTCGTGATAGTGCCAGCCAGTGGTATCCATCACGTCCGTAGCTCTCATCACTTGAGCGCGATATTCACCATCTGTTAGATCACTCAATCCGGTGTCGCGATATTCGAAGAAAGAACGTCGACCGGTTTTCCCAAACTGTGCGTCGACTAGTTGTTGACAGAGCAACTCAGTCATTGAAGTGGATTTCATGAGGTACCTCCAGTTGTTCTAGTTGATCACAAGTGAGCTCTTCACACCCGCAAAAGTCGCTGATGTTCCATCAATAGCTCTGTGTCGCCAAATGTTTCGAGCTCTTCATGGGTTTTTCGATTCCACACAAATAGGAGCAGGTCACTTGCGGGTCCGCGAGCTGCAACATCTCCTTTCCCATGGGCTTTCTCTACTTCAATCCCTTCATTTCGTCGAGTAATCATCCATTCGCCATCCGCGTCCGTGGCGTGCAGATGAACAGTTCCATTTCCTGCGAAGGC
>Ga0208261_1000316_pt1 | contig 19815 bp, 20 predicted proteins | sample Knorr_S7_td_DCM__FD_185595 | JGI IMG/M metagenome (GOLD analysis project Ga0208261, IMG submission 185595) | Marine microbial communities from Southern Atlantic Ocean transect - Knorr_S7_td_DCM_ad_131m_LV_B (SPAdes) (version 3) | ecosystem: Environmental > Aquatic > Marine > Oceanic | place...
TATAACCCTAAATGCAGCTGATGGGGTAGTCATTAATGATAATGGTGTTATGCTTCAAGCCGAAGTTTCCGATTTTGTTAATTTTGTTTCTGCTAATATTGTAGATGGTAATATTGGTACATCTGACTTAGCAGATAATGCGGTCACTAATGCTAAATTGGCAGGTATAACCAGAGGTAGCATTATTTATGGAGATGGTAGTGGAAATCCAGCTTATTTGGCGCTTGGTACTGTTGGTCAAGTTTTAAAATCAGATGGTAATGATCTTGTTTGGGGAACTGATTCTAGACCAGTAGCTCCTGGAACACCAAATAGCAGTTCGGATAGAAGATTCAAAAAGAATATCTCTACTGTATCAGGCGCATTGCAGAAACTCAGCAAGTTGAATCCAGTAAACTATGACTGGCGTCAAGATGAATTCGAGCATAAAGGGTTTGGTGATAAGAAGCAGTGGGGTTTCATTGCGCAAGAAATCAAAGATATCCTTCCAGAACTTGTTGGAAAAGATGATGAAGATTTCTTAACCTTGAATTATCAAGGTTTTGTACCACTTCTAACTAAAGCTGTGCAAGAGCAACAAGAAGAAATCGATAGTCAACAGAAAGAAATCGATGCATTAAAATCACAATTACAAATGATTATGGATATGTTGGATAATGATATGAGTGATAAAACGGATAGCAAAAAAGATAATGATAATAAAAAACCAGTAAAACTCAGTATGGCAACGGAAAAATAACTGGATTAACGTATGAATAACGCTATGTATAGAATTATTCCAGTATTTCTGCTGTTTACGCAGATGATAATTGGACAAGATTACCAGATGCGTATGTCTGGGTTTAGTTCTATGTCCAATAATTCCACCTATTCGGAAGGATGGTGGGATGATGGTATTCAAATCAAGGGATCATTGGGCGCTCCTGTCATTTCTCAGAGTACGGGAGCAGGCGTAGGTCTGACATCTGGTTTTTGGGTAGTGACACAAGGTTTCTACACCCAGCCACCTAGTGTAGAACAGTTTATCATAATGGATGATGAATTGAATGTAGGAGAAGGTGTAAATCTGAAGGCTCAGTTTTCGGATTTTAATGGAATTCTTAGTGCAAGGATTTATGTGGATATCGGCGGGGAGGATAGTGTTATATCCTTTCCAATGGAACGAAGTGATTCCACCTTTACTGCATTTATTCCTGATTCACTGGTTAAAATTCAGAATTTCATTGTTAGTGCAGAAGTAGTAGATAGTTTAAGCTATGCTGCAAGAAGCAGTTATTTAACTGCACCAGTGCGTTTTGGTGCTGATGACCCAACTTCTCGTGTAGATGATAGTGCCTATCCGTTAGGTGTGCCTGAAGAGAAATGGCGGTTAGTTTCTTTTCCTGGTGAATTAGAGAATGGAACACTAACCAGTAAAGGGTTAAGTGAAAAACACATTTTTTATTCCAGAGATTGGGAAAGTAATGAGTGGTTTGTTCCGGATACATTGTATTTAGGAGAAGCGTATTGGTTTAAACATATGTATGACAAAGACATTGATTTTACACCAGGTGCCGGTATTTCATTACCATTAGAAGCATATGATATGGAATTATTCCCAGGTTGGAATTTTATTGGTAATCCATTTTTTGTTAGTGTGCCTATTATTCTAGATCAAGGTGACTTTTATGGGCCTATTTCCTATGGAATGAATGATAAAAATGGTTGGAGCGAAGTAGTTTCCGATATGCAACCTTGGGGTGGATATTTAATATATAATTATACGGATAGTCTCCAGACTATAGAATTAAATCCATCATCATTAGTTGAAGCGAATTCTGATTCAATGACTTTAAATCAGGGTCGTCAAATATCAAAACTGCCTCCTCGTGTTGCGATGAACTCATGGCGTTTACGTATTAGCGCAGATTCAGAGCATTATTTTGATCATAATAATTATATAGGTCGCGATTTTCGTTCCGAAGAAGGGTTGGATCGTGGAGATATTTATGAACCACCCATGATTGACGGCCATCTTACTGTAGGATTATCACCGGAATCAGATGGGGGATACTATCATACAACAGATATTCGCTCAATCAATGAAACAAATGGTGTATGGGATCTACGTATTTTAGCAGGTAAAAAAGATGGTCCGGTGAATGTACAGTTTCATTCTGTAAAGGAAACTCCTGAAAATATTATTGTTGCCCTTGTGGATCTTCAAAATAGAACTGCTTATCGTGAAATTATGGAAACAGGTATTATCATTTCGGAAAAATCAACCGTTGGTTATGATATGAAAGTAGTTATCGGCCAATCTGATTTTGTAGAGAATGAAATTCAACGTATTCTTGATGGTATGCCAACTCAGTATGCTCTAGGCTATAACTATCCAAATCCATTTAATGCTAATACGCGCCTGGATTATTCATTACCAGTTCGTTCCCATGTAAGTATTCGACTATATAATATGTTGGGTCAAGAAGTAGCCGTATTGGTAAATGAAGAACAATCGTATGGTAACCGTTACATAATATGGGATGGTTTAAATAATCAAGGTAATGCAGTAGCTTCTGGTGTATATCTTGCGGAGTTTAGAGCAGGTAGTTTTCTTGCAACACGTAAAATGATTTTGATGAAATAATTTTTATTTCAAATATTTTCTAATTCGATAACAGATTTAATATTCAAATCCCATTGTTTTTATCCAGCATAATTATAAATTCCCGAGCTTTTTTTCAATATACATAGTAATATAGTATATTGGGGCCGTAGCTCAGTTGGGAGAGCGCCTGAATGGCATTCAGGAGGTCGTCGGTTCGATCCCGTCCGGCTCCACATGTTAATTGTTATGATGAAGTTAAAAAAACATATTTTATTAATATTAATTGGTTTGTTTGTATTTACAAGCTGTTCATCCACGCGACAGATTATGTCGGGTTATCGTCGTGGTATGGATATACCGGAGTCAGCAGAGCCGTATCCAGAACCCACTGCTCGTTCATTATTACTTGGAAAGCTTACACCTCCACGTACGTGTTATGATGTAACCTTTTATGATATGAATATTGATATTGATATCAATAGTAGGAAAATCGCAGGATATGTGGATTTTCATTCTAAGGCAATGGATAACTTTGTAAAGCTACAATTTGATTTAGCAAAAAATATGACTGTCGATGAAGTGAATTACAAAGGAAAAAGTCTGCCATTTACGAGAGAAGAGGATGCTGTATTTGTTACCTTTCCTCAAATCAAAAAGAATGATTCATTTCAATTTCGTGTAACATATCATGGACAACCTGTGGAAGCTAAACAACCACCTTGGGATGGCGGTTTTGTATGGAAAACAGATAAAGCTGGAAGAGATTTCATCGGAGTCGCATGTGAAGGAGATGGCGCAAGTCTATGGTGGCCTAATAAAGATCATCCTACGGAAGAGCCTGATAGTATGGCAATCAATATAACGGTTCCAAGTAATATCATGTGCGTAGCAAATGGTAGATTACGAGAAACAATAAAAACAGATGTGAAAACGACCTATAAGTGGTTTGTGTCAAATCCAATAAACAATTATAACGTATCCGTTAATATTGCTAATTATGCAGTTATTAATGATACAATACATTCAATTACAGGTATACAGCCTGCTCAATACTACGTATTAGATTATAATGAAGATGTTGCAAGAGAACATTTTAAAGAAGCTCGAGATATGATGCGTTCATTAGAGAAATTTTTTGGACCATTTCCATGGTGGGACGATGGATACAAATTAGTTGAAACACCCTATTTAGGAATGGAACATCAATCTGCAATTGCATATGGGAATGATTTTAAAACTTACGATAGTGGAGTACGTAGTATTTATGGGCATATAGATTATATTACACTTCATGAAACAGCTCACGAATGGTGGGGAAATAATATAACTGCTTGTGATGGAGCAGATGTGTGGTTGCATGAAGGTTTTGGCATGTATACTGAGGTGTTATATGTCGAGGACAGATTAGGGTATCCAATGAGTGTCCATTATTTACTTGAAAAAAGAAAAGGAATAGCTAATCGTCGTGCCATCGTTGGGCCAAGAGATGAATATTATTGGGGTTTTGAAGATTCATACAATAAAGGAGCCTGGATTTTACACACATTACGCAATGTCTTAGATGATGATGAAATGTTCTTTGGAATTCTTTATGGTTTTCAACAAGAGTTTGCATCTCAAATTGTTTGTACTGAGGATCTTGTTGAATATATAAATAGTGTATCAGGACAAGATTTTAATGCTTTTTTTAATCAATATATATTTGATAGAAGACCACCTGTTTTAGAATTCAATATTACGGATAATAAGTTGTTTTATCGATACAATGGAATTGTAGATGGTTTTACGATGCCAATTAATGTATTAGTTAATAAAGAAGAAATACGTTTACAGCCTACTACAACTACTCAAGAGTTAAATATTCCTGATTATGCAACGGTTCAAATAATGGATTGGGAGTATCTAATATTGAAAAAAGAAAATAATATGTTAAAAATTAATTAATTGGTATTTAGGAAATACCAATTGAATTAAATAAGTTTAAAGAATGTGTAATTTTAGGAAGTATTTATGAGAGAAGATCATTATTTATCATTATTTAAAGTTTTAGATAGTGAACAGCAAATTATAACAAGAACAGATCAAAAAGCATTTACCATGCTTTCATTGATGGGTGTATTTATGGTTTTCTTTTTAGTTCACTTTCCTAAAATACAAATAAACTGGTTTAATTTTATTATGCTGATACTTTATCTAACCACGGCATTAATGGCGCTGATTCAATTAATTATGGTGATAAACCCAAGAATTAAGCGAAGAGAGAGACAGGATGATTTACCAGAGATAAACCCTACTTATTTTAAAGGTATTGTAAGTTTTGAAACTGCCTCAAAATATGGGAAATATTTACGAAAAATTATGGATGACGAAACTAGATCTTATACGATGTTTGCGAATCAAGTGTATTCAGTGGCTTCTATTAACGATTACAAACACGGTCATATGCAAAAAGCAATACGATTTTTTGCCGTAGCCATTATATCAGAATTATTAATTGTAATGTCAGTAGCTTATACAAGATCTTTACCTTTTCTATTTGGTGGATAATGAAATATTTTACAATTTTATTTAGTTTATTGATAGTGGTGGTTGGATGTGCTCCAAAAGTTGTACCTGGCCCAGAAGGAGCTCAGGGTCCTGTTGGTCCAAAAGGTGAACAAGGTCCTGAAGGAAATAAAGGTGAAAAAGGTTTGCAAGGTCCTCCTGGACCAAAAGGGGAGCCAGGTAAATCAGTTAGCGCAGAAGTACTTAATAATTTAAAACAAAAATTAGATTTGCTTGACTCTTCAATGGATAATAAAGAATCGATATGTGCATTAATATCATATAAGGAAGGTATTGCACCTCCTGTGCTTGGTTTTGCTGCGTTAACAACAAGTGGAAAAATATTGTTTATGAAAAATCCGAGCCCAATCACAATTGGTGATAAATTCGAATTTCAAGTTCAGATAGCTGATCGGAAGGATTTTGTTGCATTAAATGTCCTTGAAGGTACTGAAGGTGAAAAAACATTTTATGTTGCCATTACAGCAGATGGACACCACTATTATTCAGAAGATCTAAAAAAGTGGAATCCACAGGGACAAAGTACTTTTTAAAAACTTTTTATATTGATAATTATGTAAAGGCCTTGAATCACTAGATTTGGGCCTTTTTTTGTTTTAGTATATACCATATGATTACCTGCTTTATTAGTTTATTATTATGTATTGGTTTTCTTAATGCATCTGATCCTATTGTGATTGATGGTCTTTGGAATGATTGGGATTCAGTATCTATTGCTGTTACAGATGAAGAAGGTGACTATAATGGAGATGATTGGGCAGAATTAAAAATATCTAATGATAATGAATTTCTATTTCTAAAAATTTTACTATATAGTGAAGAAACTTTGCTGCAAAATTGGAATAATTTTCATTTATACATTGATGCAGACTTTGATTCATCAACAGGTCATCCCTTTCGGGGTATAGGTGCTGAGTTAGAGTGGCATTTTGGTGAACGTGCAGGACAATATTTTGAACAGGATGGTATAATTGATTTATGGCAGAATGATATTACTGTTAGACAAGCTCCAACTGTCACAAGCAATGAATTTGAAATTGCTCTTGCACTTGATTCTTTTGTTTTAAATAATCCTGATTCTATTGCAATTATTTTAAGTAGTGAAAATGACTATGGTGATTTTATGCCAGATAATTATGGAGGGTATATATATCAAATTGATTCTAATGAAGTAGAAGAATTAGAACCCATTTCATTAGAGAAGACAGGGATTAGGTTAGTGTCATATAATACTTTATGGACAGGAATTTTAGAACAGGATAGGCAGCCCAATTTTCAGAGGATTTTTCAAGCTTTGGATCCTGACATAATTGCCTTACAAGAACATACAGAATGGGATGAAATTGGTAATATTGTTTCAAGTTGGTTTCCGAATGATACATGGTATCAAGGATATACTTTTCGCGATTTAGTTATATTAAGCAAATACCCTATATTAGAAGAGGCTAATCTGATCAGCTCTGAACGGTCAATGTGTTCATTGTTAGAAATTGATAATCCCAATTACCCATATATATTAATTATAAATTCTCATTTTTCTTGTTGTGCCAATGATGATGATCGACAAAATCAGGTTGATGAATTAGTTCAAGTTCTACGGGAATGGATTTTAAATAGTGATGGGCCTTTTGATTTACCAGACAATACACCAATCTTTCACGTTGGTGACTTTAATTTTGTTGGTTATCATCAACAAATTAAGACGGTTACCCTTGGAGATATTTATGACGAATCAACCTATGGTAGCGACTTTTTCTTGGATTGGGATGGTAGTTCGGCTACAGATCTTTTTTCAAGGCATACGCATAAAAGAATGGGGTATACATGGCGAAATGACGGGAGTTCTTATAATCCAGGGAAATTAGACTATATAATATATACGGATAGCAATATATCTATTTCAAAGCATTTTGTACTAAATACTTTACCTATGCCGAATGATTTATTGATAGAATGGGGTCTAGAAGTAGATGATACATATGAAGCTTCGGATCATTTGCCAAGAATAGTTGATTTTTCATTTAATGATCTTGGAGTTTCTAACGATATCGATACACCCAGAAGTTTTTCTTTAAAGAACCCATATCCAAACCCTTTTAATCCACGAGTAAATATTCCAATATATTTGGAAAATAAATCGCATATAAAGTTGAATATATATGATATACATGGGAAATTAGTGGTTTCATTGGCAGATGGTGTATTTCTAGCTGGAAATACGGTATTGCATTGGGATGGAACCACATATGCAAACGGTATATATTTTGTTCACCTACAAGGAAATAATGAATTACAAACTCAGAAAATTATTTTATTGAAATAAAGATAAATAGGAGGTTGTATTACTAAAGACAAAAATTCTTCTATTGTTTATTCAACCAATCCAAATTTTCAAGAAGATGAAGATGATGAAGTAGGTATCAATAATGATGATATACAGGATTTGAGAATACATTTAATTAGAAAAGGTGGTGGCAAAATTGTAACGGTTGTAAGAGGTTATAAGGGAAATAAAGAAGGTTTAAAAAGTTTAGGTAAATATTTACAATCATCATGCAGTACTGGAGGAACTTTTAAGCAAAATGAAATATCATTACAAGGAGACTTTCGAGAAAAAGTAAAAAATCTTCTTATGAAAAAAGGATACAAGTCAAAATTTAGCGGGGGATAATGCTATATCATTTACTGAGACCAATTGCTATAACAGGAATTAATTTATTTTATAATTCTATCTCAGTAGAACATCAGGAGAGGATACCAAAAAAAGGTCCAGTAATATTTGCTGCAAATCATCCTAATACAATGATGGATCCCCTTATTGTAGCCGCAAGCTGTGGACGTCGGGTATCTTTTTTAGCTCGAAGCACACTTTTTTTTAATTCTTTTACATCTTGGATTATGCGAATAGTTGGAATTATTCCGGTTTATAGAAAAATCGATGCTGAAGATGATATGCAAAAGAATAAAGACATGTTTATTGCAACATATAATCACTTAGAACGAAACCATGGATTATTAATCTTCCCAGAAGGAATTTCAACTCCTGAACGTATTATTCATAAAATTAAAACAGGAGCAGCAAGGATTGGGCTAGGTGCTGAAGATAAAAACGATTTTTTATTAAATGTTCAAATTATTCCTGCAGGTATTAATTATTCTGCAAGTACAAAATTTCGTAGTGATGTACACTGCAAATTTGGTCGACCTATAAAATTAATTGATTTTAAAGAAAAATATCAAAAAGATAATTGGCTTGCGGTTGAAGAAGTAACCAATCAACTTCGTGAAGCATTAGAAAAGTTAACAACAACAGTATCAGATCAAGCTGATGAGAATATTGTAAAATCATTAGAAACAATATATAAAAAGGAACTTACTGTAGATCTTGGTATGGATAAAAAGTCTAAGAGTGATGATTTTAAAATATCGAAAGGTATTATCCGAGCCTTGGATTGGTTCAGTAAAAATAAACCTAAATGGACACTTGAAATGAAAAGTTCTATCTTACAGTATATTAATATGTTAGATAAATTAAATATTCGCGATGAATTCTTATCAACAAGTCAATCAAAGGTGACTATTTATCGACGTATTCAATCTTGGTTATTTCTTATAATTGGATTTCCATTATTTGTTTATGGTTTCATCATTAACTATTTACCTTATAAAATATCCGGTCATATTGCAGTGTGGGTCGTTAAAGGTCATGTTGCTGATATAAGTTCAAAAAAAATGCTTATTGGTTTAGGTCTTTTTGTTTTTTGGTATTCTTTTCTAATACTTTTATTTCATTCTCTTGAGTTGGGTTCTATTTGGACAATACTCTTTTTTCTAACCTTTATTCCCACTGGAAATTTTTCTTTATACTATTTCAGAAAAGCTAAGAACTATCAACAACACATAAGATTTTTAAAAATATTTTATCAAAAACGTATTTTATTATATCAGTTAATCGAGAAGAGATTGAGTATAATTAATGAACTAAATAAAGCAAAAGATGATTATTTTACCCAGCTAAATAACAGCAATAATAATTAACATTAGATAAATTTATTTACTTTGTTAGAAATATTTTTTTGATATCTATTCTATTACATAAATTGAGACCATGAATATAATTAAATATAGTTTTTTGACTGTTTTAATCTTCTTAGTGTCCTGTACAAATACTAAGGAAGATGTTGGCGGTAGTGTGACTTTATTAGTTTCCACGAATGTTAGGGGTCAACTTGACCCCTGTGGATGAAAAAAGAATCCTCTAGGCGGTCTGTCTAGAAAGTCAACATACGTAAAACAATTAAATAACGAAGGAAAAAATGTTGTCATCCTTGATGCAGGAGACTTGTTGTTTAATAATTCTTCATTAGTTGATGTGCAAAGAGAAGCGGATATTTTACGGGCGAAAGCAGTTATTAAAGGATATGAAACAATAGGGTGTGATGTGGTTAATGTTGGCGGCTTTGATTTGGCTGCTGGATTAGAATATCTTCAGCAAGTTATTGATAGTACGAACATACCATTTATTTCAGCTAATATTATAGATTCTAGGACCAACCAAAAACTTTTCCCTCCACATCATATCATTGAGAATGATGGTATTTCAATTGGTATTATTGGTTTAACAAATTTAATCCCATCTCATACAGACAAAGTAAAGGTTGAAGATTTTATTACAGTTGGAAAAGCGCAAATAGATGAATTACGAAATAAAGTTGATATTGTTGTAGTACTTGCAAATGTTAACAGAGATAAAAATGAAGAAATGAATGAAGAATTCAGTGATGCAGATTATATTTTTGTAAGTAGAAATACTACAAGAACTAGACCAGGAACAGAACAGCCATTACAAGGTCCATTTACTTACGGAAGTAATATCCAGGGAAAATATTTGGCTCAAATTGATATTAACCTAACAAAAGTTGATTCTCCTCTTGTAGATGTATCAAGTATGCATACTCAAATTGATAATATTGATAAACGCCTAGAAAGATTCCAGAATAAAGATCCAAAAAAATCAATGGAAGATATTTATGCTGATCAGCCTCGAATAATAAAATTGATTGACGAGTTAAGAACTAACCGTGAAGCGTATGAAAATAATATTCAATTAGCTAAAAATACATCTTCATATAAGAGCGTCTCATTATCAAGAAAAATTGATGATGATCAAGAGATGCTTGCGTACGTTAATGATGTTCTACAACAGTGTGAAAAAGTCACTAAAGTTAAAACTAAGAAAAATTTATTAAAGCATTCTCCAGAATTTAAAAAGAATTGGAAAAAAGGAATTAAATCTAAATGAATGTAAGGTTGCCATTTGTTCAGGTATTCATTTTAATTGTTTTTTCATCATTATTTAGTTTTCTATTAAATGGTCTTCGATCCAATGGAATTCCTTTGCTTGCAAAAGAACTTGCTGTAGCAGATAAAGTTGAAATTAAAGTAAGTGAACCTCAGTTATTAGCCATCACAATAGAACAAGCGCTTGAGCTTTATAATAAAGGCACGGTGTTTATTGATGCCAGAGAGCCAGAATATTTTGAAGATGGTCATATCAAGGGTGCCTGGAATATTCCTTTCTTTTTCGAACTAATGTTTAAGCTTGATAGCCTTCAAGGCAAAGATAGTCCTGTGGTGCTTTATTGTAGTGGTGATGAATGTGGTTCAAGTGAAGACTTGGCATATGAATTACAGGGGGAAGGCTTTACTAATTTATATGTTTTTAAAGGTGGGTGGACCAAATGGAGTGAAAATGGCCACCCTATAGGACCATGATTAATTTATCACAACGTTCATTACTTGCTTTATTTTCAAGAATAGTACTTGGAGTAGTCTTAATTTATGCAAGTATAGATAAAATTATTCACCCTGATGCGTTTGCTAAATTAATTGGAAATTATAATGTATTACCTTTTGGTTTAGAAAATGTTGTTGCAATAATCCTCCCCACTTTAGAACTAATTGTAGGTTGTTGCCTTATTTTAGGTATTATGCTTGATGGATCTGCAATAATTACTGCTGGAATGATGATTGTTTTCATTTTTGCTTTATCACAAGCAATGATCCGTGGAATTGATGTTAGTTGTGGTTGTTTTAATGTATCTGAAGCTGAAGAAGGAAGTCAAATTGGTTTTAGAAGGATTATTGAAGATATTATATTTTTAGGATTATCAATTATGCTGCTTAATCGTGGTGAAAGAAAGTGGGAATTATATCCTAAAACTTAATTGACTCGATAATAAGCACTGTATAAATTCAAACTGCTTTTTATAAATGCGAGAGTAGCTCAGCTGGTAGAGCACCACCTTGCCAAGGTGGATGTCGCGAGTTCGAACCTCGTCTCTCGCTCAGAGAAGAAACCCCTGTTTTATAACGGGGGTTTTCTTTTTCTAGGCTTTTCCAAAGTTATCATACGTAATCAATTATATATTAAATATACCCATTTGTAGGACACTTTTTGTAGGACACCCAAAGAGTTTCTAGACATTTAGGGCTACTACTTTGTAATATTGGGTAAATTGGAGGTTTTTTATGAAGAAATTATTATTTATCCTTCCGTTGCTAATATTAATTAGTTGTGAAGAGACAGAAGAATCAGATATAGACCTAGGTGATTACCATCTTTTCACTGCTACTTTTGAAGAAGGAGAATTAGATGATAATGCAACTTCTTTTATCTTTATTTCAGATAATGAGGGAAATGTACTAGCTGATTCAAGCTTTATTGGCACTGCTTCATTTGAATTATTTGCGGATACAAGTTTAAGTCCACCTACTGGCAAGATAGGTGTTACTATTCTGACTAAACGTGATGGTGAATACTTTGATATTCAAACAAATTTAGGCATAGATAGGGGTTCCGAATGGACTTGGCATAATCCCCATTATGAGCCAGAAGTAATTGGTCAATCATATTATACTTTTATCAATTTACCTGATGACTTGATTCGTGTAATTATTTCATCAAATGGTCATTATGAAAGGACATCTAATATTAATAATGATGATACATATGAAGTATCTCACTATGAAAATTTAGAAGATGTTTTGATTATGGGTTTACTAAACGATGGTACAGCAATTTATAAATTCGTTCAAGATGTTTCAGCAGGTGAAACGCATTCGATTGATTTTAATGGATTTTCAGTTACTAATCAGATAATTATGAATAATAATACGGATTTAAATTATGATTATTCAATCCTCTATGGATACGAATCCAATGATTCATTTATTTCATATAAACGCCACAGATTAAACCATGGCGATTTTGGGGAAGGAGTATCTTGGGATTCAAATCAAAATTTTATTTTTAATTATCCACCAGAATTTGGAAAATTTAGAACTTCAGCATATGTTGGTGATGATTGGGGTACCGCAGGGGGAAAAAATTGGTATCAATCAACCGTAGGAGAAATTCCTACAACATTTGAAAAATATGATGTAGATATATCTGTTATCAATTCTGAAATAAATAATTTTGAAGTAAATCTGACTGGTACCTGCGACCAATGGAGTATGAACTTAAGTAATTCTGAAATTAGTGGAGATTGGGTTGTTTATATAAATCCAAGTATAAATAATGGAAAATTACCATTATTACCAATATCAATATCCAATGAGTACCCTGAACTTTTACGAGAAGATTTTATTATGAATAGAGTGGTAGTTACTGATTGGCTTTGTGCAGAGAATCAAGAAGAATGGCATAATTTATATTTTAACACTGCTGGTTACTATCTTGATTTTTGTTCTGGATATCGAAACCTAATCCATTGGTTGGATTAATAATTTTATAAATACATCAAGCCCCGCCAAGTAGTGGGGTTTTTTGTTTCTAGACATTTAGTACTGGCGGTACGTACATTTAATATTAATATGATTGCTTATTTATCAGGACCAATTGAAAATGCCCACAATGATGGAGCAGATTGGAGAAGTAATATTACTGAATGGTTAGAAACTAAACTTAATCATAAAGTATTCAACCCTGTCATTGCAACGAAAAGCATTATTGAACATCATAACACCAGTGATTTTAGATTGATGAAAAAAACGAATCCTAATGAATATAAAAAAATAATTAGAAAAATAATTAAAGTTGATTTAGATGCTGTAGTGCATAAGTCGGATTATTTAATTGTAAAATGGGATGAATCAGTTTTTAAAGGCGGTGGAACTCACGGAGAAGTCACAATGGCTTACTGGCTTGGAAAGCCTGTATTCCTTGTAAACATGTTGCCTATAGATGATATAAGTTCTTGGATATTTTCTTGTTCAGAGCACATTTTCAACAACTTTGAAGATTTAAAGAAAAAACTAGAAGAACTATATTGCTGATTCAAATAGCCCCACATTCGTGGGGTTTTTTGTTTCTAGACATTTAGGGCTACTGCTTTGTAATATTGAATTTTATAATTACAAAGTTGATTTTAAACTAAATAAAAATTAAAGTTCTAAATAAATGATTCGTCTTGAAAAATTATCCAAATCTTTCCCTGATGGAGATCTGTTTAATAATGTAAATGTATCTATCAAACCGGGGATGCGTATCGGCCTTATTGGGCCGAATGGATCCGGAAAAACTACATTGCTCCGTATAATGTTGGGGAAAGAATCGCCGGATTCTGGAAATGTACACGTTGATAAATCCACCACAATCGGATATCTTGCACAGGATATTGTGGCCGGTACTGGCCGATCCATATTAGAAGAAGTGTTGGTTTCTTATCCGGAAGTCCGTGAGTTGGAAGGAAAGATGCTTGCTTTATCCGAAGCTATTTCCAAAGACCATAACAATATGGATTTGGTGAATAAATTGGGCGATGCACAGCATCGGTTTGAAGCTTTGGGTGGTTGGAATCTTGAAGATAAGGCAAAAAAGATTTTAAGTGGACTTGGGTTTGCCGATGAAAAATTTACTGAACCTATGGATGTTTTTAGTGGTGGTTGGCGAATGCGCGTAGCTTTGGCATCTATTCTCTTACAGCAACCGGATATTCTTTTTCTTGATGAGCCTACAAACCATTTAGATTTGGAAGCAACCATCTGGTTGGAATCTTTTTTAGCAAATTGGAAAGGCGGGATGGTTATGATTAGCCATGACCGGACATTTTTAGATCGATCCATAAATAATATCCTTGAAATTGATCTTAAAAAAATTACGCTGTACCATGGCAACTATACAAAATATACTGAAGAAAAAGCATTACGTATTGAACAGCATAGGAATGCCTTTCGGAATCAGCAAAAACAAATTAAAGATACGGAACGGTTTATAGAACGGTTTCGATCAAAAAATACCAAAGCAACCCAAGTTCAAAGTCGGGTAAAAATGCTGGATAAAATGGAAAAGATTGAAGCACCCACAAAACAAAACCATTCCATGAATTTGAGATTGCCCCAGCCGAGCCGATCGTTGTTGAATGTGGCATCTTGCAGGAATGTGACTAAGCACTATGGCGATATTGAAGTTTTTAACAATTTAGATATGGTGGTAGAACGAGGGCAAAAAATTGGACTAGTTGGCCATAATGGTGCCGGTAAATCGACTTTATTGAAAATACTGGCAGGTGTGGAATCTGTAACATCCGGCGCTGTCCGAATAGGCTCCAGCGTGGTTAGTGCTTACTATGCCCAGCATCAATTGGAAATATTAAATCCCGATGAAACAGTTTTTGAATCAATCCAAAAAGTAAGCCAAGGGTGGAGTGAAACAGAAATGAGAACTTACCTAGGCAGTTTCATGTTTTCCGGAGATGAGATAGAAAAATATGTAAAAGTGCTTTCTGGTGGTGAAAAAGCACGAGTGGCCTTGGCAAGAATGTTGGTTCAGCCATTTCATTTACTCTTGTTAGATGAGCCTACAAACCATTTGGATATGATGACTCGAAATGTTGTAGAACGTGCGTTAGTCCAATTCTCCGGCTCCATTGTTTGTATTTCACATGATCGTCACTTTTTAAATAATGTAACCAATCTTACTTGCGAAGTTGGGAATGGTGGCATCCGATTATTTGAAGGGAATTACGAATATTACAAGTGGAAAAAACAAGATGAAAAACAAAGTAAATCTGAAACATCAAAAGTTAAGGTTGAACCAAAAGAAAAATCCGATTATAAAGAACGGAAAAAGATTAGGAATCGTTTAAATTGGATTGAAAAACGATTTACAACTATTGATAAGGAGATTAAAATAGAACGAGCATTAACTAAAAACCCTGATCATGTTGATGATTATGAAATGCTTGAACGAACACTAAAAAAAATTAATATATTAGAACAAGAATATTTGGATTTGATGGAAGAGCAGGAGCTTCTCCATTCTAATCATTTGCTTACTTAGTTATAAATTGATTATCCAACTATAACTGTAATAACCTACGAAGACTTCAAAGTTTTATTGTAAATGTTATTGATTATCTTTTTTTAACTAAAAAGTAAGTGAGAAGCTTCTTCATAGACTATTGCCAAAAATTAACACTTTTTTGTTTCTAGACATTTAGGACTACTGCTTTGTAATATTGCAAATATGGCAAAAATAACAAAAGAATGGATTGTAATTGGAAATTATGATGGCTCGATATTGGCTGAAATGGCAAAAGGTATTTTAACTGAAAATGATATTCCTTGTTACATAAAAGGAGATTTTTTTAGTACTGCTTACAATATTAATGCATTGAGTATGCCAGGTGGCTCTGTGAAATTATATATTCCAAAAGCATTTAAGACAAAAGCAGAAGAGTTAATAAAGGATATTATCCCCTCAAATGAGTAGAATATTGTTTCTAGTTTAGGATTACTACTTTGTAATATTGCTATTATGAAGCGATTCTGGCTCAGATAAAGGACAATAGAATGAATGAGAAATTAAAGATAGTATTTGCAGCGTTATTTATGGTAGCAGGAGTTTCGTTTTTAGCATGGACCATATACGATACTTTTTTCAAATAGGATTAAATGAAACGCCTCTGGGTCATATTATTTGTAATTCCCCTCTTTGCTCAAGAAAATGAAAAAGAAGATTCATTTATTCAGAAGATGGAAGACAAAGCACAGATTCCCCATCCAAACGAAGCACCGGATCAATGGTTATTGGCCCATATAGATGTAGAAACCACAGGCTTACTTCCGGGCCATCATGAGATGATTGATGTGGGTATCGTTATGACCACTTTAGAAGGGGACATTTTAGACAGTTTATTTGTGCGTATTCAGCCTGCCAACCCGGAACGGTTATCGCCGGGAGCCAAGGCAGTGAATGCCTTTGATGCGGATCATTGGCAGAAGATGGGAGCACTTCAACAATCGATAGCGGTGGATAGTGTAATTGCATTTCACAAAAGAACTGCCGGGGGAAAACACGTTCTCATGGTTGCGTATAACTCTCATTTCGATGCAGCGTTCATGGATCATTTATTCCGATCAGCCAATAAAACATGGCGGGATTTATATTATTATTTTATTCTGGATATTCCATCTATGGCGTGGGGCTTGGGCATTCAGGAATTAACCTCCAATTGGATTCGGGATCGTTATCAGGTGCCCGATGAACCCCATATTGCTGAAGAGCATACGGGCATCACTGGTGCCATGGTGAATGTGCGTATTTATAAGGCACTTCTACAGTACCGTCAGGATATCATGTCAAACGTTCCCAGCAAAAAATAATCAGGACTTGCAGGTAATACTATGATATCCAATTCAGGAAAAGATAAGCTTTGTCCCTTTTGCCAATCTCTGGAAGTAGTTGCGGAACATAATTCTGTTTTCGCAATCAAGGATAATTATCCGGTGACGAAAGGTCATCACTTAATCATACCATTCAGCCATACAGAAAATTATTTTTCAATGACAGATAAGGAAAGGGAAGATGCAACAGCATTGCTCAAAGCTTTAAAATCCAAGTTGGAAGAAGGGGATCCGACCATAACCGGTTTTAATATTGGCATGAATAGTGGAAAAACCGCAGGGCAAACGGTCATGCATTCCCATATTCATCTTATTCCTAGAAGAAAAGGTGATACACCTAATCCAAGAGGTGGTGTTAGGGGTGTAATCCCTAATAAAATGGATTACTAAAATGAAACGCCTCTGGGTCATATTATTTGTATTTCCACTCTTTGCTCAAGATATTAATAAACATAATATATCCCTTGGGCTGTTTGATGATAAAACAGGATTTAGTTTTATTGGCTATACCTATGATATTAGACAGACAGAAATGGATGAGTTTTTTATAGGTGGTGGGACTATGATAGTTGCATTTACAGGCTCTGTAGGATGGAAACATTATTATAAAAAATCGAAGTTTTCTTTTTATTCTGTATTGTCAGGCCAAGGGGTTATGCATATGGGATTTTCTGGTTTTATGCCAACTGCTTCGTTTGCATTAGAATATAATTTATCAAAGAGGACTCAAGTAAAAATTGGTGGCATGGGATTGATGTTAATGGGTGGTACTTCGGGTGAAGATGGTGGTGACACTGGTGTTTTGCCTTTTGTTGGTTTGAATTTTCGGTTCTAAATCTAAATAAAGCGCCTCTGGTTCAATCAATCCCTGCATTCGTGGGGTTTTTTGTTTGTGGGATGATAGTTAGATTTGGATATGACATTTGAATATAAAAAGTTTACAGCAACTACTTTTCTTTTTTTAATTTTTTCTTGTAGCCATAAAGATGAGTTAATGATAAACGAAGGCGCGTTAACTCTTAATCATGATGGCATTAATAGAGAATATCTTCTGTATGTCCCTGAAGCGTATGATACAACATTATCATATCCATTGTTATTCAACTTTCATGGATTTGGAGGCAATGCTACAGATCACATGCATAGTGCTGATTTTAGACCTATAGCTGATACGGCTGATTTCATTTTAGTTTATCCACAGGGTTTAGATTTAGATGACGGACAATCGCATTGGAATATTGCAGAAACAGGTGAGGATAACAAAAGTAATGTTGATGATTTTGGATTTATTGAATCCCTTATAGATGAAATATCTTCAGAGTATAATATCAATCAAAATAAGATCTATGCATGCGGTTATTCAAATGGAGCTGGATTCTCTTTCTCTATAGCTTGTCATTTAAACAAAATTGCAGCAATAGCTTCTATTTCTGGTTTAATGGGTGATTGGGCTTTAGAAAACTGCAACCCTCCAAAACCAGTTGGGGTGATGATTCTTCATGGTACATCCGATTCTGCTAGACCTTATGTTGGTATAGATGAGTATCTATTATCTGTAGATGCGGCAATTCAGTTTTGGACTGATTTTAATAATACTGATTCCATTCCTCATATTACAAGTTTCAGTGATGGTGGTAGTATAGAACATTTCCAATATGATAATGGTGATAATAATTCATCTGTAGAACATTACAAGATTCATAATGGTTATCATATTTGGTTTAATTTCAGCCAAGAAGGTAAAGGATCCAACCAGTTGATCTGGAATTTTTTATCTAAACATAGTACAGAATAAAACCTCTTTTACATCTTTACTATTTTGTAATATTACAATTATATGGATATAGTAATTGAAAATGTCAGTTATCAGAACAAAAAAGATGCCCGAATTCTTGAAGCCGTACTGATAAATTGGTTTAGAAATCCCAAAGAATTAAATCTCGTAGATCCCACTATATCTTATCCGTTTCGTTATAATAAATGGGTTACCCTTAATTATTTGGATCCGGACACACATGTTTTTGTGATTAAGAAAAACAAATGGGTTATTGGTATAGGAAGTATGAAAGCGATACCAAATACAAAAATAGTAGAAATATTTCATATTTATATTGATTCAGAATATCGTAGACAAAGCTTGAGTAAAAAAATATTACGTCATCTTGAATCATTGGCTGTAAAAGAAAACGCTGAATTTATGAATGCAAGAATAATGCCAAAGAATATAATCGCAAATGCATTATTTAAGAGTGAAGGATACATTGAAAAAGAGAAAACCGGTCGAAAAATTAAAATATTTCAAAAAAAGCTTAACTAAATATTTATATATTGAATATGCATAAGTTTTTATCACTAATACTATTAATTGGGTTGGCTATTTTTGGATGTGAGGATAACGATAAATGTATAGATGAATCGAAGATATCAGATCACTACATTTGTACCGAAGAATATCAACCAGTATGTGGTTGTAATGGATTGACTTATGACAATGATTGTTATGCTGAAAATGCTGGTATCACAGAATGGACTGAAGGTGAGTGCGAATAAAAAGCCTAAATTATATCAAATAGCTCCATTTTTTTATAATTTTGATAAAATTAGTTCCAGGGACTAAAAAAGTGAAAAATATGAAATCTATACTTTTGATATTATTTCTACTACAAAGTGTATTTTCGGAAGAAACATATGACCCATCTGCAGATGCTTTGAATGATATTAAAAATGCAATTACTCTAGCAAAAAAGAATAATAAACACGTTTTTGTTAAGGTTGGTGGTAATTGGTGCGGTTGGTGCAAGTTGTATGCCAGATTCACTGAATCTGATGAAGAAATCGCGCAAATAATGAATGAACAATATGTTTTTACTCTGGTTAACTGGAGTACAGAAAACAAAAACCTTGATGCTATGTCATTTTTAGGTAATCCTCAACGTTTTGGATTTCCTGTTTTCGTAATTATTGATGGAGAT
>Ga0208261_1000317_pt1 | contig 19793 bp, 34 predicted proteins | sample Knorr_S7_td_DCM__FD_185595 | JGI IMG/M metagenome (GOLD analysis project Ga0208261, IMG submission 185595) | Marine microbial communities from Southern Atlantic Ocean transect - Knorr_S7_td_DCM_ad_131m_LV_B (SPAdes) (version 3) | ecosystem: Environmental > Aquatic > Marine > Oceanic | place...
TCTTTGAACAAAAATGGTGTAATTACAGCATATATCATGGGCATTATAATTTTTGGGGCTGGTGGATTAAAGTGGATTACTCCCATAGTTACATTCTTCATTTTATCATCAATTATATCAAAATTATCTAAGTCAGATAGCCATTTAAATAAAGGATCAAAACGTGACATTATCCAAGTTTTGGCAAATGGTGGCATTGCAACAATTCTAGCATTAATTAATTTTTATGAACCAAATGAAAATTTATACATATTATATCTTGCAGTTATTGCCGCAGCAACTGCAGATACTTGGGCAAGTGAGATAGGTTCATTTAATAGTAGAAATCCATTTCATATAATAAGATTTACAAGGGTAACAAAAGGAACTTCAGGAGCCATTTCATTTATTGGAACTTTTGGATCTATATTGGGAGCTGTAGTGATTGCTTTAATTGGAATGATATGGGATATCTCGTTGCAATTATTTTATTTAATCATTATTACAGGTAGTCTTGGCAGTCTTATCGATTCACTTATTGGAGGATCTATCCAAGCAAATTTTCAATGTTCAAAGTGCAATAATTTAACAGAAAAGAGAAAACACTGTAATTCAACTACTCTTCATATATCTGGAATATACTATATTGATAATGACATGGTAAATTTTCTTAACACTTTATCTGCATTATTTATAATTATTATACTAAAATAAAAAGGGCCTTTCAGGGCCCTTTATAGTATAATATTATTTTTTGGTTTAGATTACTTTATAAACTAAAACTCCAACCATCACGATCAAGGCAACAAAAATATAAGCAACACCCATATTACCTTTTTTAATTTCTTCCCATTCATCAATATCGCTTGATAGCCAATCAAAAACTTTTAAAGCTAATCCAACGCCAAATGAAAACCCAATAGCAGCAGCTACAGACCATCCTATTGCACGTCCATATTCTGCCAATAATCCAGAAAAGCTAGTAGGATCTAACATAATTATTCCTCCTTAAAATGTTTGAATTGAATCTTTTATTTTTCTCATAAAGTCAGCAGTATCTACTGTTCCATCAGCAAGTTTTTGCACCATTGCAGAGCTTGCTTCCGCTGAAAATATTGTATTATTTCTTCCAACAGGAACCGTAACAACCACATTGACTTTATCAGGTACTATTGCTTCATAATTATTTATTGTTTCTTGAAGATGTCTTTGATGAATAATTGCTTGGCCAGCCGATGCAAACCCAATAAGCATTATCATCTCAAAATTATTTCTTCTACTTATAAGATTTATAGAAAAGTCATTATTTTCAAGATTAAGATCCATATCATCTGCTTTTACTTCAATACGATAGGATTTACATGTGTTAGTTACCTTTCGATAAAAAGCATAATTTGCATGTAGAACCTCAGAACTAATTACAGCAAATAAAAATATGATAAAAATTTTATTCATGGATTTCATTTATATAAATAAATATAATACGAAGTTTACAGGCATATCTTTTTCTAATCAAGGGTTATCAATGGTACACCATCTTTTATCACATTTACTATAGGAGCATTTATAATATTATATGGTATCTGATCAATTGTATCTAAATCCCAAATTATTAAATCTGCTTTTTTTCCAACCTCAATGGAACCAATTCTTTCTTGTTCATTTATGGCACATGCACCTGACCAAGTTGCTGCTTTTAATGCTTCCTCAATCGATAAGCCCAGATAAATGCATGATAATCCTATAATAAATGGCATTGATTTAATATGGCAACTTCCAGGATTAAAATCAGTGGCTATGGAAACATGAACTCCTTTATCTATTAATTTACGTGCTGGTGCATACGTTGTTTTACCTAAGAAAAAAGTAGTACCTGGTAATAATATTGCTATTGTATTGGAATTGGCCAATAATTCTATATCCTCATCTGAAATTTCCATTAAATGATCAGCAGATATAGCATTTATTTTTGATGCTATTTTTACTCCACCTATGCTTGAAAATTCATCTGTATGCATTCGTGGAATTAAATCATATTCAACGGCCTTTTCTAAAATTTTACGAGATTGATTACAATCAAAATATTCTTCTTCACAAAAAACATCACAAAATTTTGCAATACCTTGCTTTGCTACAGCTGGTATCATTTCATTACATAATAAATCAGTATAAGCATTGGAATCACCATTATATTCATTAGGAATAGAATGAGCGCCAAGAAAAGTAGGGAAAATATCTATTTTATGTTTATTATGAGCATTTTCTAGAACTCTAAGGGATTTTAATTCAGAATCTGTATTTAATCCATAACCAGTTTTTGCCTCAATTGTTGTTGTCCCCATATTAATAAAATCATCCATTCTCTTAATTACTAAATCTAATAAGTCAATTTCATCTATTTCTCTAACTCCTACTATACTTGAATTTATACCTCCTCCATTATTTGATATTTCTTGATAACTTTTACCAGAAATTCTTTCTATAAATTCTTTTTCCCTTCCATTCACAAAAACAGGGTGCGTATGTGCATCAACAAACCCAGGTGTAACAAGTTTGTGATTGCAATCAATTACTTGATCACCATTATGTTTACTTTCACCTAAACCAATGATAATTCCATTTTCAATATCAATATTACAATTTTTTAAATAATCAAATGAGTCCGTTTTTGAATTATAAGTTGATAAAATGCCTATGTTTTTCAATTGAAGCATTTAATTATTTTCTTTCATGGGAATTTCTATATTCCAATTATTTGCATGATATTTAGCATTTTCATACCCTGCATCAGCATGACGCAATATTCCAATGCCAGGGTCATTACTAAGAACACGTTCAAGTCTTTTTTCCATTTCTTTAGTGCCATCAGCACAAATAACTTGTCCTGAATGAATAGATAAACCCATACCAACTCCACCACCATGATGAATAGATACCCATGTAGCACCACTTGCAGTATTCATTAGTGCATTTAATAACGGCCAATCAGCAACTGCATCAGAGCCATCCAACATACCTTCAGTTTCTCTATATGGTGAAGCAACAGAACCAGTATCTAAATGGTCTCTTCCAATTACAATAGGAGCTGAAAGCTCACCTTTTGCAACCATATTATTTAATTCAACTCCAAATTGAGATCTTTGTTCATAATTTAACCAGCAAATTCTTGCAGGTAGCCCTTGAAATTTTACTTTTTCTCGAGCTAATTTTATCCATCGAGTTAACGTATTATCATTTGGAAACATTTCCATTATTTTATTGTCAGTTTTAAAAATATCTTCTTTTTCTCCAGATAATGCAACCCATCTAAAAGGCCCCCTACCTTCACAAAATAATGGTCTTATATATTCAGGTACAAAACCTGGAAAATCAAAAGCATTTTGAACTCCAGACTTCATTGCTTGACCTCTAAGATTATTTCCATAATCAAAGCATATAGAACCTTTCTGATTCAGTGCTAGTATACCTTTGCAATGTTCGCTCATCGCACGATAGCTCTCTTTAATATATTCATCTGGATTATTTTTTCTTAAAGCTAAAGCTTCTTGATAAGTATAGCCATTTGGGATATATCCATCTAATTCGTCATGAGCTGATGTTTGATCGGTAACAAAATCAGGTATTATATCCATTTTGGCTAAATTTGGTATAATATCTGCAGCATTTCCTAATAGCCCAACGGATAATGGCTTTTTACTATTTATAGCTTTCTTAACCATACTAATCGCTTCATTTAATGATTCCGTAGAATATTGAAGATATTGTGTATCTAAACGCCTTTGAATCTTTGAAGGATCAGACTCAACAATTAAAGCCACACCATTATTCATTGTAACAGCTAAAGGTTGAGCTCCTCCCATACCTCCTAAACCTGCAGACACAACTAGTCTTCCTCTTAAATCACTATCAAAATGCTGCTTTGCTGCAGCTGCAAATGTTTCATATGTTCCCTGTAAAATTCCTTGTGTACCTATATATATCCAGGAACCAGCTGTCATTTGACCATACATAGTCAAACCATTTCTATCCAGCTCATTGAAATGTTCCCAATTAGCCCAGTTAGGGACTAAATTTGAATTAGCAATTAAAACTCTAGGCGCAGAAAGGTGGGTTTTTACTACTCCAACAGGTTTACCTGATTGGACTAAAAGTGTCTCATCTTCATTTAGTGCTTTCAAAGATCGAATTATAGCCTTATAACAATTCCAATTCCTTGCTGCTTTTCCCTTACCACCATAAACTACTAAATTTTCTGGATCCTCTGCCACATCAGGATGAAGATTATTTTGTATCATTCGGTATGGCGCTTCAATCTGCCAATTTTTACAGGTTAAATTATTACCAATAGGAGGTTTAATATTATTTTTCATTTATATTATCAAATAATATAGAATAATCTGAGTTTCTTTTCATTTGATTATATGAAAAAACTGAAATACCAATAAATCTTTCATCAATAGAATATTTAACTTTTTTTGCTGCATCAATTGGGTCTTGGTTATAAATAGCAATCCCCATAATAATTTTATCACGGTATTTCTTTGTAAAATGATCATTAATAACACTAATATTTCGTGAAAATTCTCTCATATTTGGGGAATAATTCATTGGCACTACCCAATCAACATATCCAGCAGCTAACCATACATCCCATTCCTGTAAGAACCTTTCTCTTGCAATATAAAGGTTAGGTTTCACTGCTGCAGATAGAAGGACTTCTGGATATGAATCATTTATTAAACTTTTAGTTTCTTTTACTAGGTTTGTAATAGATTTTCTTTTTGCATTACTCCATTGTTTCATATTACCTATTAATCTTGGACTTGCTTTATTGCTTCTTTCCACTTCTAAGAACCATGGAGTTGGGTCTCTACCCACATCTTTTTTGAATTGAGCAATTGCATAGGGATTTCTTCCAAAATCAATATCTTGATAACGAATATAATCTAAATGCAATCCATCTATTTCATACTTATCTAATAATTCCTTAAAAACATATAATAAATAATTATTTACCTCAGGATGATTAGGGGAAAGAAATATACCTTCACTACCATTGTTTTTTGATACTTTATTCAGTTCGCTATCTATATCTACTGGCCATTCTTCAGTGGTGTCTATCCATTCATTATTATTATATATAAGATGTTTTTCATCTCTAGGTAATGTCTTACTTGACCATAAAAGATACACATTCACCCAAGCATGTACTTTAATACCTTTATCTTTAATATTTTTAAGTAAATATAAGAGCGGATCAAAATCATTATCAGGAAGTAATTGACTTCTAGGAATAATTTGGGAATTGTATAATGCATCTCCCCGCCCCCTAACTTGTACAAATAAATCATTTATTTTTTTTTCAGATGCAAAATTAATTAGCTCATCAATTGATTTCTCTGATTTTAAAGCATCTCTTACTACCCACAGACATTGATAATTAATAGAATTATTTTTATCAATATCCTTAGAAAAAATAATATTTAAATTTGATATAAAAAGAAGGGCAACCATTGAGATTGCCCTTTTAAATAAAACCGTATTAGAAAAAACCACTTCTAAGTATAAATTATATTCATTCTGATTTATTATCTTCATTAGAAGTTGAAAGTGCAAGTTCAGAATCCTTAGAACCTTCCATATCTACAAACTCAATCAATGCTACCGAAGCCCTGTCGTTATCCCTAAATCCAAGCTTAACAATACGCGTATAGCCCCCATTTCTATTTTCATACACTGGAGCTATATCATTCAATAAAATACCTACAGTTTCTTTATGACGAATCTTTCTCCCTATCATTCTTATTGAATTTAGATCACCTTTTTTTGCTTTTGTAATAAGAGGCTCAATATATCTACGTAACTCCTTAGCCCTTGACTCTGTAGTTTTAATACGCTTGTGAAGTATTAAATTTTCAGCCATATTCGATAACAAAGCTCTTCTATGACTAGGATTAACCCCTAACTTTCTACCTTTTTTTCGGTGTCTCACTTTATTTAAACTTCTTCTTTTAAATATTTATCAACTTCAATACCAAAACTAAGGCCCATTTCATCAAGTTTTTCAACTAGTTCAGTTAATGATTTTCTACCAAAATTTTTATATTTAAGCATTTGATTTTCTTCTTTACTTACTAATTCATAAATGAATTTTATACCTGCAGCCTGGAGACAATTATGACTTCGCACTGATAACTCCATCTCATCAATAGTTAAATTCAATAACTTGCGTATTTCTAACACTTCCTCGCTTACTGGTTCTGAAATTTCAAGAACCTCAGGTTTACTAATTGATTCAACTATTCGTAATTGATCCATTAGCACTGTAGCGGAATAGCTAACAGCATCCTGGGGTTCAATTGATCCATCAGTTGTTACTTCTAATGATAACAATTCAATTGGTTCTTTTGCACCTGGAACTGGAGTTACATTAAACATTACTTTAGTAACTGGATTAAATATACTATCAATCGCAATAGTACCTAAAGGAGCATTTGGAAGTTCATTTTCTTCAGACGGTGTATAACCTTTACCAACACCAATTTTTATTTCTATATCTAACTTAGTGCCTTCATTTATTTCTGTGATATAATGTTTTTTATTTAAAACCTTTAGCTCTGATGTAGCTTTTTGAATATCAGCAGCAGTAAACTTGCAAGGTCCTTCCAACTTAATACTTATTTTTTCAGGATCGTTATCATCTAATTTAAATCGAACTCCTTTAAGGTTTTGAATAATATCCGAAACATCCTCGTGGACACCTTCAATTGAAGAAAACTCATGTAAAACACCATCTATCCTAATATTTGTAATTGCAGCACCAGGCAAACAGGTTAGAAGAACACGTCTTAATGCATTCCCAATTGTGATACCATACCCTCTTTCTAATGGTTCTACTATAAACTTACCAAAAGTATTTGTTAAACTTTTATCTTCAGCTTTTATTTTAATTTCAAGTTTTTTTGACATTATCTATTACCCTTTATTTATTACTTTGAATATAATTCAACGATTAATTGCTCATTAACAATGACGCCCATGTCTTCTCTCTTAGGAACTTCTATAAATGTACCAGTTAACTTTGCTTTGTCAAGTTCAAGCCAAGGTAAATCTAAATCACCTTTCACTAATCGCACAGAATCTAATATTACATCTAATTTTTTACTTTTTTCCCTAACTTTAATTTTATCGCCTGGTTTTACTAGATAGCTAGGAATATTTACTCTTCTATCATTAACAAGAAAATGTGCATGGCTAACCATTTGTCTAGCTTGAGGGCGAGAAGACGCAAAGCCTAATCTATAAACAATATTATCTAATCTTCTTTCCAGAAGCTCCATTAGATTTGTTCCGGTTTCACCCTTCATTTGATCTGCTTTTGCAAAATATGACCTAAATTGTTTTTCTAATAAGCCGTACATAATTTTAATTTTCTGCTTCTCATGTAATTGTAATCCATAATTTGATATACGTCTTCGTCTATTTTGCCCATGTTGCCCTGGAGCATAAGGCTTTCGATTTAACAACCGATCATATTTATTATTTCCAAAAATGTTTTCACCAAATTTTCTAACAAGTTTTCCTCTTGGAGTTTTAAGTTTCGCCATAACGTACCTTTAATTAGACCCTTCTTCTTTTTGGTGGTCTACAGCCATTATGAGGCAATGGTGTAACATCTTTAATTGACATAATATTTAATCCTGCCGAAGCCAATGACCTAACTGCAGATTCTCTTCCTGACCCTGGCCCTTTAACTCTCACATCTACAGAGACTAGCCCCATAGAGATTACTTCGCTAGCAACTTTTTCAGCAGCAACAGAGGCTGCATATGAAGTATTCTTTCGTGAACCTTTAAATCCTGATGTTCCAGCTGTTGACCAAGCAATCACATTTCCAAACTTATCAGTTATTGATATATGAGTATTGTTAAATGTTGCCTTTATTGAAGCAATTCCTCTAGTATCAGAAACTTTTTTCTTTTTTGATTTTTTCTTTAGTTTTGGTTTAGCCAATTGATATTACCTTTCTACTTCTTTTCCAAAGCTTTTTTACCCATACCAACAGTTTTCTTACGACCTTTTCTAGTCCTAGCATTCGTTTTTGTACGTTGACCATTTACAGGCAACCCTCTTCGATGACGAATCCCTTTATAACTACCAATATCCCTCAAACGTTTGATGTTCATAGCAACTTCTGATCTATGCTCACCTTCAATTGCTAATTCCATTTTAGAAATAACATCACGAATTGTAACTACTTGCTTTTCAGTCAAATCTTTTACTCTTTTATTATGATCAATTTTTGCCTTATCACATATTTCTTTTGCAGTAGTAAGACCAATCCCATATATATATCTCAATGAGTAAGGGACTTTTTTATCTCTTGGAATATCAATGCCTGCTATTCTTGCCATAATATTTATCCTTATCCCTGTCTTTGCTTGTGTTTAGGATTCTCACAAATCACTTGAACAACACCTTTGCGTTTAATAATCTTGCACTTTGGACACATTTTTTTTACTGAAGGTCTAACTTTCATAATTATTTTTGCCTATATATGATTCTACCACGTTTCAAGTCGTAGGGAGATATCTCTAATGTTACAATATCTCCAGGTAAAATTTTTATATAATGCATTCTCATTTTTCCTGATACATGAGCTAAGACTTCATGCATCTCCCCACCAATCTCAACCTCAACTCTAAACATTGCGCTTGGAAGGGTTTCAGTGATAACACCATCAATTGTTATTGGTTTTTCTTTAGCCATTTAATCTACTTCCTGATAATACTTCTGGACCATCTTTTCGTATTGCAATCGTATGTTCAAAATGAGCGGAATTAAACCCATCTTTAGTCTTTATTGTCCAGCCATCATCTAGTGTATAAACTTCTTTTCCGCCTCTATTTATCATTGGCTCTATTGCAAGACACATACCTTCTTTCAATTTTACACCCATACCTGGATCCCCATAGTTTGGAACTTGAGGATCTTCGTGTAGATTTGTACCAATACCATGACCTACTAATTCTCTTACAATTGAATAGCCTTTTGGCTCTACAAACTTTTGAATAGCATGACCAATATCTGAAACATAATTTCCAGGCACTGCTTCATCAATACCTAGGTATAGTGCTTCTTGAGTAATCTCTATTAGCTTTTTGTCTTGATCACTTATATCTCCAACAGGAAATGTCCTAGCAGAATCACCATAATATCCATTTTTTAAAGCTCCACAATCTATTCCAACTATCTGCCCATTATTTAGTATCTTATTTGAAGGAATGCCATGAACAACTTCGTCATCAACTGATATACATAAGGTTGCTGGGAACCCCATATACCCTTTGAATGCTGGAATAGCATCTCGAGATCGAATAAATTCTTCTGCTAATGTATCTAATTCCATTAAAGAAATCCCTGATTCAACTTTTTCTGTAAGCATATCTAATGTATCTGCAACAATTTGTGCACTTTCCGATATGTGTTCAATTTCTCTATTTGACCTAACGCTAACCATTATACTCGTCTTCTACCTTTAATTTTACCCTTTGATAAGAAACCATCATAGTGACGCATCAGTAAATGAGATTCTATTTGCTGTAATGTATCAAGAGCTACTCCAACAATTATCAAAAGACTAGTACCTCCAAAAAACGATGCTAAATCATAGCCCACATTCATAACATTCATTAGAAGAAATGGGAAGACAGCAACACCGGCAAGAAATATAGATCCTGGTAAAGTAACTCTTGTTAATATGTTATCAATATACTCCGCAGTCCTCTTTCCAGGTCTTACACCCGGTATAAACCCTCCATGCTGTTTCATATTAGAAGCAACTTGAACAGGATCAAAAGCTATAGCAGTATAGAAATACGTAAAAAATATTATCATTAAACCGAAAACGGTCCAATAAAATGGATGATCAAATGAAAACCATCTTGTAACACCTAACATGAATTCACTTTCAGGAAAAAACATTGCTACTGTACTTGGAATAAACATTACTGATTGAGCAAAAATGATGGGCATAACTCCTGCAGTATTTACTCTTAGAGGAATGTGCGTCGCTTGACCACCATAAATTTTACGTCCTACTACTCTTTTTGCATATTGAACAGGGATTTTTCTTGTTCCCTGCGTTAACCGTACTACAAATGCAATAATTATAAACATTATTCCAAGTAAAATAACTTCTGTGAGTATACCTCTGAGACCAGCTTGCACCTGTGTTATCTCACCTAAAATAACTGATGGTAAAATAGAAACAATACCCACCATGATAATTAGAGAAATTCCATTACCAATGCCGCGTTCAGTAATACGTTCACCTAGCCACATAAGCAACATGGTGCCAGTCACAATGCTTACTATAGCAACAAATTTAAATCCTATACCAGGATTGGTTACTACCGCAACACCATTACTTGCTGTCATTGATTCTAAAAATATTGTAATACTATATGCTTGAAGAATTGATACAGCCACCGTACCATATCTAGTGAGTTGAGTTAACTTTCTCCTACCTTCTTCACCTTCTTTCTGTAAACGCTGAAAATAAGGGACTACACTCCCCATTAACTGGAAAATAATCGAAGTCGTGATATACGGCATAATTCCAAGAGCAAATAAGGTTGCTTTTTGAAAAGCACCACCTGCAAACATGTTAAACAGACCTAAAAGCGTGTTTTGACTTTGCATTGCACGAAATGCATCCATTAGAGCCTCGCTATTTATACCTGGAATAGGAATGTGTGCACCCATTCGTACTACAACAAGTACGCCAAAAGTAAATAATATTCTACTTCGAAGCTCAGGGATGTTGAACATATTTCTAATTTTATCAATCATTGCAACTCTGCTTTACCCCCAGCCTTTTCAATTTTTAAAATAGCAGATTTACTAAATTTAGTTGCTTTAATTTTTATTGCCTTTGATATATCCCCATCACCTAAAATTTTTACCGGTTGGAGTGATGAGTCAATTAGACCATTATCAAATAGTATATTTGAATCAATTTCATTCATATCAAGAGAATTAATATCTCTAAGATTCACAATTTGATATTTTTTTCTAAAAAGGTGGTTAGAAAACCCTCTTTTTGGTAAGCGCCTGTGAATCGGCATTTGACCACCTTCAAACCAAGGTCTATGTTTACTACCACTTCTAGAATGATATCCTTTCTCTCCTCGACCTGCAGTACGACCATAGCCTGAGCCATGCCCTCTTCCAACACGTTTCCTATTAAAAACTGCTCCTTTAGTTGGCTTTAATGAACTAAGATCCATTATAATTCTTCCACATTAATTAAAAACTCTATTTTTTTTATCATTCCTCTGGTAGAAAGATTATCAGGCAATGTAACAGTTTGATTTATTTTTTTTAAGCCCATAGCATCAAGAGTTGCCTTAGCTTTTTTCTTATAACCAATTCTACTTTTAATCTGAGTTATCTGAAGAGTTTTATTTTTTGATTTAGCCATATTAATTGAATAATTCTTTAATAGCCATTCCACGTTTATTAGCAACTGATACTGCATCTTGCAAATTTTCTAACGCATTAATAGTTGCACGTACTATGTTAAGAGGGTTAGTTGAACCATACCTCTTTGATAAAATATTATTTATTCCAACTTGCTCCATTACGGCACGCACAGGGGCTCCTGCTATAATCCCAGTTCCCTGAGATGCTGGTTTTAATAAAACTCTACCTGAACCATATTTTCCAACAATTTTATGAGGTATAGTGCCATTAATTATTTTCGCTTTAAATATATTACGTTTTGCATTATCCTTACCTTTTGATATACTAGAAATAACTTCATTAGCTTTTCCAATACCAACTCCAACATGACCACTTCCATCACCAATCACAACTAAACTTGAGAAACTAAACCTTTTTCCTCTAGATGTTACTTTGGCTACACGATTAATTCTTACTACTGACTCTTCTTTTAAATCTAATTCTGCTGGATTAATTATAGACAATTTTTATCCCCTTTATTAAAATTTTAGTCCTGATTTTCTAGCTGCATCAGCCATTGCTTTTATACGCCCAGTATATGGATACCCATTACGATCAAACCATACTTCTTTAATCTTATTTTTCTTTGCTTTCTCACCTATCTTTTTTCCTACAATTTTACTTCGTTCAATTTTACCTTTAGCCTTAGTCATATCAGATTTTAAGCTTTTATCTAGAGAAGAAACGGAAACCAATGTTTTACCATTTACATCATCAACGATCTGCGCTTGAATATTTTTTAAACTTCTACTAACAACTAACCTTAAGCGATCGGAAAGATTATTTTGAGAAACTTTACTTCGATTTCTCCTTCGCTGACTCCTAGCATTATCTTTAGTTAACTTGCTCAACCTTCACCTCCACCAACAGTTTTACCCTGTTTGGATCTAACATATTCACCTTTGTAACGTATACCTTTACCCTTAAAAGGTTCGGGCTTTTTAAAAGATCTAATTTTAGCTGAGACTTCTCCAACCAATTGCTTATCAATTCCTGAAACCTTTATTTCAGTACGGTTATTTGTTTCAATAGAGATACCTTCAGGTGGATCAAAATGAATTTCATGAGAAAAACCCAAAGCAAGCACTAATCTTTTACCCTGCATATTAGCTTGATAGCCCACACCTTGAATCTCTAATTCTTTTTCAAAACCATCTGAAACACCATTTATACAATTCATTAATATCATTCGTGTTGTTCCATGTAAAGATTTGTGAAGCCTGTTATCAGATGGCCTAGAAACGAGCAAAGTATTATCTTTAAGGTCTAAATTCATATCTTTATGAATATCAACCGATAACGCTCCCTTAGGGCCTTTTACCTGCACAGAAAGATCTTCAATTATCACATTGACTCCTTCGGGAACTAAAATTGGCTGTTTACCTATTCTTGACATACCAATTACCACACATTACATAAGATTTCGCCACCAACACCCAATTTTTTTGCTACCTTATTTGAAACGACTCCTTTTGAAGTCGATAAGATAGATATTCCAAGGCCATCCAGGACTTTAGGTATTTTTGAACATTCAACATAAATTCTGTAGCCCGGCTTACTAACTCTATTTATTTCACTAATAACCGGCTCACCCTTATAATCATATTTTAAGAAAATCCTTATAAATTCATTCATATTATCTTTAACATATATAAAATCATCAATATATTTCTCTTCTTTAAGAATATACACAATTCGCTTTTTCATATTTGAAGAAGGAACATCAACCCAGCGCTTATTCACAGCAAGGCCATTACGAATTCTTGTAAGTAAATCAGAAGTAGGATCTGTCATAGTCATAAATCATGCCCCTCCTTACCAGCTAGCCTTTGTAACTCCAGGTATTTCACCTTTTAGAGCCATTTCTCTGAAGCAGATTCTACATAAACCAAATTTTCTCATATATGCAGTTGGACGACCACAGTTGAAACATCTATTATATTTTCTAGTAGAAAACTTTGGTTTTTGTTTTGCTTTATGTATTAAAGATTTTTTTGCCATTAATCAACCTCAACTAATTCTTCTTTTACAGGTTTATCTCTTAAAGGAAACCCAAACTCTTTTAGCAACCAATAAGCTTCGTCATCTGTTTTAGCGCTGGTAGTAATATTTATATCCATACCTCTTACACTGTCTATTTTATCATAATTTATTTCTGTAAAAATGATTTGCTCCGTAACCCCAAAATTATAATTACCTCTCCTATCAAATGATTTGAATGATAGACCTCTAAAGTCTCTAGTTCTTGGCAAAGCAACAGTAATTAAACGCTCAAGAAATTCATACATTCTAGAACCTCTAATTGTTACTTTACATCCCACTGGAAAACCTTTTCTAATTTTGAAATTTGAAATATCTTTTCTTGATAAAGTAGTAATAGGTTTTTGGCCAGAAATTAAAGTGAGTTCTTGAATCGCGCTTTCTAGAGCTTTCGGACTCACCTTTGCATCGCCAACTCCCATGTTTATTGATATAGTATTAAGCCTAGGAACCTCCATAGGGTTTTTATATTTAAACCTTTCAGTTAATCTTGGTGCAATATTTTCTAAATATTGTTTTCTGAGGTTAGGCACGTATCTAACGGCTTTAGATTTTGACATTTTCTTTGAATCTTTAGCTTTCTTTTTAGATACTGTTTTTGATTTAGCTACCATAATTATACCTGAATTTCTTGACCTGTCTTCAATGATATTCTAACCTTTGAACCATCATCAAGAATTTTATAACCAATGCGAGAAACCTCACCTTTTTGAACATACATTAAATTTGATAAGTTGATTGGTGCTTCTTTTTCGGAGAAACCGCCACTAGGGTTTTCTTGCGTTGGTCTTATAGAATGCTTAACCATATTTACACCTTCAACTATCGCTTTGTTCTTCTTTGGGAATACATATAACAACTTACCTTCAGAACCTTTATGATTTCCTTTTATAACTCTTACTAACATACCCTTACGTAGATGCATTACATCACCTCTGGAGCCATTGATACAATTTTCATATAACCACTATCACGCAGTTCTCTAGCAACAGGTCCAAAAATTCTGGTCCCCCTTGGTTCGCCTGATTCTGTAAGAAGCACTGCAGCATTATCATCGAATCGTATATAAGATCCATCATTTCTTCTCACTTCTTTCTTTGTTCTAACCACAACTGCTCTAGTGACATCACCTTTCTTAACCGCACCTCCAGGAATCGCATTTTTTACAGTTACAACAATTAGATCTCCTAAAGAAGCATACCTTCTTTTTGATCCGCCTAAAATTTTGAAGCATAATATGTCTTTTGCTCCAGAATTATCAGCTACTTTTAACCTTGTTTCTTGTTGAATCATACTTTTTTATATAATTATTATCTAATTATTTTACTAACTAACCATCTTTTATTTTTGCTCATTGGTGGAATTAGTGTGATTTCTACTACATTACCTACATCAACATTAACTGAACCTATATGAGCCATATATTTTTTGGACCTTTTAACATACTTCCCGTATACTGGATGGGCTTTCTTTTTTGTTACACTCACCATAACAGTTTTTTCCATTTTAGCACTTATTACTTCACCAACTAATTTTTGTCTCTTTCTTGTTTCAGGCATTTTATTCTTTCTTATCACTTTTATTTCTTAGGCCTAGATCATATTCTCTAAGAACTGTATTTAATTGTGCAATTTCTCTTTTAATATTTCTAATCTGTGATGGATCCTCAAGTTGCTGAAGAGCTTTCTGAAATCGGAAATTCTGTAGAGAATCTAAATTATCTTTCAATTTAACCTCCAGCTCTGAAACAGTCATATCGTTTAATTCATTCTTTTTCATTGATTTAACCTTCTCTTCTTAAAGCAAACTTTGTCTTAACTGGCAATTTATGACTAGCTCTACGAAATCCTTCTTCAGCTTCTTCTTTACTTACGCCCTCAACTTCAAATAAAATCCTACCTGGCTTTACAACAGCAACCCAATATTCTGGAGACCCTTTTCCTTTACCCATTCGAGTCTCAGCCGGTTTTTTTGTAATTGGTTTATCAGGGAAAATTCGTATCCACATTTTTCCAGTCTTACGTACAACTCTAGAGATTGTAATACGAGCAGCTTCAATCTGTCTTGATGTTATCCATCCTGGACTAACAGCTTTCAAACCAAAACTTCCAAAAGCAACATGATTTCCACGACTTGCCATTCCGCGCCTGTTTCCCCTATGATGACGACGAAATTTTACTTTTTTCGGCTCAAGCATTTTTACTTGTCCCCATGCAAATCCAAACTTTAATACCTATAATCCCGTAGGATGTTTTTGCTTCAGTTAAAGCATAATCTATATCTGCTCTTAAAGTATGAAGCGGAATTCTTCCCTCAGCAAACTTTTCACTCCGAGCAATTTCAGCGCCACCTAATCTACCAGCAACATTTACTCTTATACCTTGAGCCCCCATCCTCATAGTAGCTTGAATAGCTTTACTAACAACTCTTCTGTAAGATATCTTCTTAACTAATTGATGTGCTATATTTGATCCTACCAAGGCAGCATCTAGTTCAGGCCTTTTTATTTCAGAAATATTAACCTGAACCTCTTTACTAGTTAATTGCGCTACTTCGGCTTTCAAACGAGCAACTTCTTCTCCACCTTTTCCAATAACTATACCTGGTCTTGCCGTAAAAATAGTCACTGTAACTACTTTGGTTGTTCTACTTATTTCAACTCTGGATACACCTGCATTAGGCAATCTATGGCTAAGATACTTTCTTATTTTAACATCTTCTTGAAGCTCAGATGAAAAATCAGCACCTGCAAACCAATTAGAACGCCAATTCTTTTTAACGGATAGCCTAAAGCCAATTGGATGTGTTTTCTGACCCAAAATATTACCTCCTACGAATCATCGCTAATAATAATTGTTAAATGACTAGTAGGTTTATTTATTCGTGAAATCCTACCCATGGAAGCTGCCCTAAATCTTTTTAAATGAGGACCACCATCTGCAAAAGCTTCTTTAATAATAAATGAATCTGGATCTAAGTTGGCAGAATCTTTCAACTGCATCAAATTTGCAACAGCTGATCTTATGGTTTTTTCAGCAACATAAGAAGCTTTTAGAGGAGAAAAATGTAAATAGTCTAAAGCATAACCAACTTTTTTCCCTCTAATTTTATCTAAAACAATCCTAACCTTTTTTGGAGACTGTCTTATATACCTACTTATCGATCTTACTTCCATAATTAAGTCTTTCTATCTCCTGAATGCATTCTAAAAGTCCTAGTAGGAGCAAACTCGCCTAATTTATGACCAACCATATTTTCAGAAACAAAAACTGGAATAAACTTATTACCATTATGGACTGCAATAGTATGTCCAACAAAATTTGGAGTTATAATTGATCTCCTTGACCAGGTTTTAAGAATTTTCTTTTTTTTGGATCCACTCATACTCACAAGTCTGTTCTCAAGTTTTTCATCAACGTAAGGACCTTTTTTCAATGATCGTGTCATTATTTTCTCCTCTTAATAATAAGAGCATTTGACTTCTTATTTTTCTTACGTGTCTTATAGCCTTTAGTAGGCTTTCCCCAAGGAGTACATGGATGTCTACCACCTGAAGATTTGCCTTCACCACCACCCATAGGATGATCAACTGGATTCATAGCAACACCACGTACCTTTGGCCTGCGACCCAACCATCTAGTTCTACCTGCTTTTCCACTAACTATCTGCTCATGTGATTTATTTCCAACTTCACCTACTACTGCATAACAATTTGAATTAATTAATCTTACTTCTCCAGAAGGTAACTTAATAGAGCTGAAACCTTCATCATGAGCCATAATCTGAGCACCCGTACCTGCAGATCTAACTAATTGAGCACCTTTTCCAGGATACATTTCTATATTGTGAACTGTCAAACCGGTAGGTATATTTTTAAGACACAAAGCATTACCAACTTTTAATTCTGCTGAGGAAGATGAAACTAATTTATCTCCAACTTGTAAATCTTGAGGCGCCAATATATATCTTTTTTCTCCATCAGAATAATAAAGCAAAGCGATATTAGCAGACCTATTAGGGTCATATTCAATTGTAGCTACTTTTGCAGGAATATCAAATTTATCTCTTTTAAAATCAATAACTCTATATCTTCTTTTATGTCCTCCACCACGACGACGAACAGTAATTCGTCCATTATTATTTCTTCCACCAGATTTTCTCAAAGCTCTGGTAAGCTTCTTCTCTGGTTGGCCTGTAGTTATTTGTTCAAAATCAGAACGTGTAGAGAATCGATTACCAGGAGAAGTAGGTTTTATTAATCTAACACCCATAAGTTTACGCTACATCTCCTCTCATTAGATCTATAGTAAAACCTTCTTTAAGTGTAACTATGGCTTTTTTCCAATCAGATCTTTTGCCTGATGTCCTAATCGTTCGCCCACCGCTTTTCATTGTCATATCTTTTGTTTTGCCTAACCTATTCATTGTTGCAACTTTCTGAACTTCAACATCGAACTTTTTTTCAACTGCATTCTTAATATCAATTTTGTTTGCCTTTGAAATAACCTGAAAAGCATACTTTCTTTCAACATCCTCTAGTTGAGTCATTTTTTCAGTGAACAAAGGTCTAATTATAGTATTATTATATTCCATTTACTTTAGTGATAATCCGTTATTTAATAATTCAAGACCATTCTTATCAATTAATATATAATCACAATCAATAAGATCGTAAGTACTAGCATTAGTTGCCTTTAATAAAGCTATATTCGCAATATTTCTAACTGATAAAAGTAAATTTTCATCTATATCAGATGTTAATAAAAGTATTTTACCATCTAATTTTAATTTTTCTAATAATTTACTAATATTCTTTGTTTTTATTTCTTTGACATCAAAATCATCTAAAACAACTAGTTTGTCATCTTTTAGCTTTGCAGATAGAACAGATTTGCGTGCTAATTTTTTGATCTTTTTTGGCAAATTATATTCATATTTGTGGGGCTCTGGACCAAATACAATTCCACCTCCACGCCATAACGGAGAGCGATTAGTACCTGCTCGAGCCACGCCTCTTCCTTTTTGCTTCCAAGGTTTTTTTCCTCCACCACGCACCATTCCTCTAGATTTAGAAGAATGCGTTCCTTGCCGGCTGTTAGCCATTTCAGAAAGGACTGCTCTATATACAGCATCTTGATTTGGCGTTACACCAAAAACAGAAGTATCAACCTTTATCTTTGATAACTTTTTACCTTTTTTATCTAAAACTTGTATGTCCATTTTATTTATTCACAACTAAAATACCATTATTTGATCCTGGAACAGATCCTCTTACAAAAATTTGATTATTACTCGAATCTATTTTAACAACCTTTAAATTTTCAACAGTCTTCTTCTTATTTCCATACTGTCCAGCCATTTTCATACCTTTAAAAACTCTTGAAGGGTCAGAAGCCTGACCTATAGACCCAGCAGAACGTGGATGCTCTCTTTGACCATGTGTTTTAGGGCCTCCACCAAATCCATATCTTTTCATAACTCCAGAAAAACCTCGACCCTTTGAAGTGCCTGTTACCTTAACCATATCCCCAATTTTAAATATTGAGGCATTAAATTCTTGACCCATTTTATAATTAAATCCGGGTATAATTTCAAATTCAGCTAAAATTCTTTTTGGACCCAAACCTGCTTTTTTAAAATGACCATGCAAAGGCTTATTAGTCCTCTTTTCTTTTTTATTTCCATAAGCAATCTGAACTGCATCATATCCATCTTTTTCTATAGTTTTTATTTGAGAAATATAACAGGGACCAGCCTCAAGAATAGTTACTGGGACGACAGAACCATCCTCATCAAATATTTGAGACATTCCCATTTTCTTTGCAATCAATCCTTTCATTCTACAATCAAACTTTTATTTCTATATCTACACCAGCAGGCAAATCTAACTTCATTAATGATTCAACTGTTTTAGGTGTCGAATTAATAATATCAACTATACGCTTATGAATATTAGTTTGGAACTGCTCTCTAGATTTCTTATTAACAAAAGGTGATCGCAATACTGTATACACTGTTCTATGAGTTGGTAAAGGTATAGGTCCAGATATAACAGCTCCGGTACCTTTAGCAGTTTTAACAATCTTTTCTGTTGATTTATCTAACAAAGAGTGATCGTAAGCTTTTAAACTTATCCTTATTATCTGATGAGCCATTCTATTCCTTTATTTCTGTAACTACACCAGCACCAACTGTCCGTCCACCTTCACGTATTGCAAAACGTAGCTCCTTATCCATTGCTATGCTCG
>Ga0208261_1000319_pt1 | contig 19762 bp, 13 predicted proteins | sample Knorr_S7_td_DCM__FD_185595 | JGI IMG/M metagenome (GOLD analysis project Ga0208261, IMG submission 185595) | Marine microbial communities from Southern Atlantic Ocean transect - Knorr_S7_td_DCM_ad_131m_LV_B (SPAdes) (version 3) | ecosystem: Environmental > Aquatic > Marine > Oceanic | place...
TTGAGTCTCTTTGTAGGGACGCTGACCTGTTGCCCTTTACCCTCTCCGACTAATTCAACTTCTCCGATCCCCACATTCCAGTCGCTCCTCCTAACATCAAACTCTCTCTCAAAGTCTCCAATCAACAATCCTTTCTCGTCTAGAACCCTGATTACAACGCTCCTTTCCCCTGGTAGGGGTTTCCATTCGGATCCACTCAGGTTTATCTGCTGCGCAGACTCATTCGACTCGAGACTACCGTAGAAGTAGTCTAGAACAGAACCCACATCCGAAATCAGTAGTATTTGGAAATCAAAGCCCATGGTTCCGTTCCCTACGGAGCACGTAGCCCCCATGTCGTCGAAATCCCCTGTTATGGAACATAAGACCACTCTAGATTCGGAATACTCCGAGGATAGGAAATAATCCAGTTCCTCGCCTTCTATGGACAGGGTTCCATTGGTCGAATCATCAATTGGCAGCAACCAACCCATCTCGCTCCACTCTAGTCTACTGCCTCTGTCGAGAACTTCGGTACTTTCGTCAGTTCCATGGATGTTTATGGTGGCGTCATCCCCACTCTGAGCAAAGATGTAGGGCGAGCTAGCCCAGGAGAACTCGGAATAGTGCACTTCAAGTTCGATTTCTCTCTGATTACCACTCGCATCTTCTGCTACTATCCTTACTGTCTCGGAAGGGCCAGTCCAACCTTCTTCTGGAACCAGATCAATTGGAATCCCTCTTTGTTCTCCCAGTGCGAGTACAATTTGCATACTCCCACTAGCCCCCCATCCATCTGGGACTCCTTCTATGTGGAAGTCGATGGTCGTAGGGGAATTTCCTGTGTTTGATACCATTGCGGGAGGTTGACCACCATGACTGGAAACCGCCCAAGAACCATGAGATTCGATAGAGAAGTTCTGGACAGCAGATACTCTAAGTGGCATGGTAATCTCCGTCAAGCCAGCAGAATCGCCGTCCCTAACTCTCACATGTAGCTCTACAGATCTTCCCGGACTAGCAGCTTCTGATGGCGTTACGTTGATTTCCAGCGTTGTAGAATCCCCTGGAATCACTTCGGGAAGTTGAGGCAAATCTTCGATTAACCATCCTTTTTGTCCGGTGATGTAAGTTGAAACGAATGGTATACTAGGATTGTTCCCCATCTGCATAATCTCTATTTGGATGGTTGATCCATTGGCATCTATCTCCAAATCAGATATCGAAGAAGACACCCCCCAACCCGGAACTCTGGTAACCTCGATCATGAAATGGAATTCCATAATCGCCTCATCTCTGGCCATACCAGTAACATCTACCCTCATAATAGATCCATTCCACGAATCCTCGGGTGCCTCAAGATTAATTTCCAGAGACACAGACTCGTTAACTTCCACTCCCTCAATCGAGCTCCCGTTGGCAATCCATCCTTCTGACGAATCCGAACCCAATGGGAAAATCTGAGTGCCCAAATCTAGAGATATGTCATCAACTAGGTTCCCCGTGTTTGTTGCATTAATCGATATAGCCCTCTCTTCTCCTGGTGCTAGGAATATTTTCGTTCCGTTGATATCTTCTCCATCATGAATTAGGTCGAAGTCCCACCTATGGTCTTGCCTTACTTCGAAAACAATCACCTCATGAGAGTAGACGGACACATTCCCCTGTGAAGTCATGGTGAAAGATATCGCAATTGGCACTCTAGCAGGAGTGCTCTCTGGCAGCGTGACGCTAAGTGGGACGGTTCTAAGGCTCCCTGCTCCGAGATGAACTGGGTTGCTGGAAAATGATACAACAATGCCAGGGTCAGAAGTCATGTTCTCGTCGAGCAATACTTCGTGAGAAAGCACGTATGAGTCATCTCCGTTACCCGGATTCTCGAGCTTCAGTACCACTAGGTTGGACTCTTCTACGTCAACGACGTAAGGTTGCATTGTAGGAGAGTTGACATCCATGCTCGCCCTATGGATTTGCAATACCTCTATGGAAATAGACAATGGAGACTCAGACACTCCCGAGCCATCGTCTTCGAAGAGGTGGAAAGACGGCCTGGCATCCTCTGGAAGGTCCAATGTGAGCGAACCAATTGCCCTGGTCCCGGAATCTCCGATGATAGATATTACGTCACCCGAGACAGATACTTGCCCGGAACCACTCCAATCCCACCCTTGGATTGACATTCCGGAATCAGATAATGACCAATTCATGCCCCCAACTCCCTCTGGGATGTCGGCTGAGATCTCCCAGGTTAGCCCTTGTTCAGGTACCGATCTGATGTGGCTGGGATCCATCACTGACCTGGAAGAGATAAATTCCAACTGTACTTGACTGCACTCTTGCTCATCCCCCGCTCCAACACACATGCTCAGAGGAGTGGTTACGGAATCTCCGGGCGCGGTTCCGGAAGGTACAGGGAGTCTAGCAGTCACTTCCCTCTCCTCTCCCGGACCCAGAGTCAGTGCACTTATCTCATATCCAGAAGAATCGAAAATTCTCAGATCTGAGCCCCATTCGGTTCCGTCCCAGGATATGGCGATCTGACTCTCCTCAGCGTTTCCAACATTCTCTATCAGTAACCATGCCCTGGCATCCTCTGCTACAAGCCCAAAACCAGTACTCTGTGTAGTCCCGTCCGGACCTCTTATCGATAGGCCTCTGGTTCTGTTAGCCTCTACTGGGAGATTTGCATAAATCTCCTCATCGCCTCCATCACGTGTAAGGGTCAGGGCTAGGAAACCTGCATCTGAACCCAGTGCTTCCGAGGGAGCGATAATTCTCAGCGAGGGGGTCCAGACCTGTCCAACACCAATTTCGATTGAACTAATCCCACCAGGAGTTTCGTCTTCCCAAGTCCATCCATTAGGTAGAGAGGTGCTGTCGACGTTAAGCGTCCAGGTTCCTGCCAACCTACCCGTCGATCTGACTCCGAATCGCGCATCTCCATCCCCTCCAGGATCGACTCTTATCGGTTCCGTGGGAATCTCGAAAGTCGCGTTGTATGTTGGGATTATTGAAAGATTCCTAACCTGTTTGTCGTTATCGAACCTTGTTTGACTCAAGTTTCGATATGGGTCGACAATCAATTCGAAGGTATGCTCGCCAAGATCACCGCTCCACTCAACGTTGAAGGATGCGAATGAACCAGAACCTGTTGGATCTACTGGATTTAGAACTTCAATGCCCTCTCCACCAATCTTCTCTCCGTTGGCAAATATTGCTACATCCACTACCTCTTCAGTATCTGCAGTTCCAGCATTTTCGATGTAAACTGTGACAGTTACTTCTTCACCAGGATCGGGAGCACTGGGGTTGAACTCTATCCCCCTTCCATCGGTTATTGGCCTGACGTCGGGCATTGCCATAGATACTACCATGCTGCCCAAAACAATGTCCGCCGTGGCATCGCCATCTACATCGGCGATGGCAGGAGAGGACCAAGTCCTGTGCGACAACTCGACATCATTTGACCACTCTGAATTAATCCCCGCTGGAGAACCACTTGATCCATCGAATGCCCAAAGCGATCTGCCATAAGAGACTAGGAGCTCTGGCTCGTCTTCTGAATCTATATTCATCCATATAGGGGCCGCAACTGCAATCTCATCATTGGGATTGCCGCTGCTTTGCTCCAGGTCCTGAGCCCACTCCTGGTTTGGTACAGTCCCTCCTACGTCGTGACACCCTGCTGCACCTTGCCTATCTGTTGTAGTCTGCCACCATGTGTTCCAACACACTCTGTCATGCATCCCATCTCCATCCGTGTCAATAGCCGTAGGGGGGGCATCGGCAAATCCATTTGTTGCCTCGAATTCCCACAATTGCGAACCATCTGAAATTTCTATTCCTCTGAATTCAGCCCCATCCACAGCAGTTGAACCATCTGCATCACTGGGTATTGTGACTATAATCTCAGGATCGGAATCAGAATCAAGATTGGCTATAATGGGCCCTGGCAATCTAACATGAGGTGAATTCGTATCCCCGTCCAGGTTGTTCAATGACAAACCTCCTTGCCAAATCGAACTACCGGTTTCAGAGTCAATCTTCCAAACCCACATCCCTCCATTATTTGCCTCGATGGTAGTCAGGAGGACATATCCTGTGTCATCATCAACTTGTGCAAATGCAGGGTCAGAGGGATGGCTTCCTTTACTCAGAGAAACTTGCCACAGCGTGTTTGGTGATCCGCTGGTTTGCAACGGTAGAGCGAGTACTACCGGCTCCTCGGAAATCTCGTCCAGAGCAGCGATTACCAATTCCGCATCACCGTCAAGGTCTAGATCAGCAAGAAGAGGCTGGGTCGTTGGCTTATGGCCTCCCAAAATTCCACTTGTGTACGGCCCTTCTTCACTGCTAATCATCAAAGACTCGTCACTCCAAGTCCAAAGCAGGTCTTCAGAGTGGCCCGAGTAAGTCCATCCAGTTACAGAGCAGAACATTCTAGGGGACCAGACATCCACATACAACGACCCCCCTGCATCATACGCTACTACTATCTCAGGACTCCCGTCCTCATCGATGTCTACCACGACTGGGGAGGCCTTGACTTTCTCAGTTACTCCAAGATCGACCTGCCAAGCTAGTTCGGCGTCCTCTCCTTCTATCAGTCTCAGTATGCTGTGTTCGGATCCAGCAACGTCTTCGCTTTGAACCAAAACGGTGAACAGCGATATACCTCCGCACCTCTCCTCCGCACCTGGGCCAATCTCTATTGAACCACTCATTTCTGCAATCGGAGTAGCCAGTGAGTCTGTACCAATTGAGTATGAACCAAATTCCCAGTTAATCGCCGGCTTAACCACTGACATAAGTGAACTGGAGTTAGCAGGATCCCCATATCCGGCACCGCCATCTGGAGAATGATTCGGGACATCCGCTATCCTAGTTGCTGTTCTACCCGACTGAGGCCAGGGCTGACCTCCATCTATCCAAGTCGAACCCGATTCTTCCTGCGTATTCATCTTGATACCAATGCCATCTTTCAAGGAATTTTTCTCCATACCCCTGTCAATAGACACTAGCGGAACGGATAGCATCATCGCAATTACAAATCCCGATATAATTCCTCGCCGGGAAGGCCTCTGCAAGCTAGCCGCTGTCATCAGAATCAGATATGCGTTTCCGAATCCACTTGAACATTCGCACCAAACGCACATTCAGACCTACGGTCTGACGATTAATCGAAGTAGCCGAACTCCCAACTCAATCCGTTGTGCTTATACAGGAGGGGTCGGTCGCCGGGTCGCACGGACCTCTCCTCCAGAGGCATGGCCGATGAGGGACGGGAGGCGACTCCCCCCTCCGTCCGGCTTCGGGAAGGTCCGCGTTGGTGGAAAAGAAATGTATACCCTTGAGACAAGAGAGTCAACTATCAGAATCCCTGCTGAATATATCAGGAGGGGCCGGAGACTTGAGGACCACATAGACGAGTTGGCTCATGACGCATTTGAGTGTAGATTTGATGAGGATGAGAATTTCACCCTACTGACGTTCGATCATGAAGCAGTAGGCAGGGGGAAGATAATTCACGGAGACGGTGCGATTTACCAGAACGTCCGTTTCAAGGCTCTAGTTTTCACAATGGACAACAATGAGGTTATCGACGGGGCTGTTTCCGAGGTGTCAGAGTACGGTGCCTTCGTGAGGATTGGCCCAATGGAGGCTCTCCTTCACAAGTCACAGATTCTTGATGAACCCGTACAGGTCAATCTAGGCGGCGATGCGGCTAGAATTGAGGGGCAGCAGAGTGGCCGGTCCCTGGTCATGGGATCATCGGTTCGGGCTAGAATTGTTTCTAAGTCAATTAATCACAACGACCCTCGTTCAAGCAAGATTGGATTGAATTGCAAAATGGACGGCCTAGGGGGATTCGATTGGCCCAAGGGAGATGAATAAGATGGCGAAGCAACCATTTGCATGTGGAGAGTGCAATATGATTCTGCCAGATCCTGAGAAGAAGTCAGACCCACCACAATGCAACCATTGCCCAAGCGCGCCAGTTACAACAGACTGGCAAGGTTTCGTCGTAATTATGCATCCAGACAGGTCCGAGGTTGCAAAGAGATTGCAAATAGAGAGACCTGGAAGCTATGCACTCAAGGTAAATATCAGGTAGGTGGGATGATATGGAGATAATCAACAGGAAGGAGAACCCGGCGCTTGATCGGGTCGAACTACAATTTCAGTGGGACCATTCCAACAAAGCCACTCCATCTCTCTCCCAAATGGTAGAGGCGGCTGCTAAGGCAGAGCCTGGAGCAGATAGAGACATGGTTGTCGTAAAGAACGTGAATACGAGATTTGGAATGTCCAGAACTACAGGGACAGCATTGATTTACGGCTCGGCGGAATCAAAATCAATTGAGCCAGAGTACGTAATAGAGAGGCACAGTTCAAGGGTAAACTCCGCGACTAAGGAAAACGCTCCTTCCGAGGAAGAGGATTCCCAACCAGAAGAGTCTGAGGACCAACCAGAAGAGTCCGAGGAAGGTGATGCTTGATGGCTGGATCCGGAGAGAAGTGGAAGAAATCCAAGCCATCAAAATACGAAATCGTGGACGGAGAACTGGTCAGGAAGGGAATCCCCTGTCCCCAACCTGAATGCGGTGCTGGGGTTTTTCTCGGTGAGCATAGCGACAGGAAAGTATGCGGCAAGTGCGGCTACACGATCAAGTCTGACGAGTAGCCCCCCACTCGCTCCATGAACCATCGTTCGTCAGAACACTCCCATTTATGATGGACACGCCGACGCTGTCGCGTTCGAAAATATCCACTACTTGCCCTGTAAGACTTCCATCATGCCGCCATCCAGTCCACCTCCATGAGCCATCAATGAACTGGACATCCAAAACAGGAGAACCTGTCTTGTAGTGGCTGAAATCACCCTCAATTTTGTCCATCACGGCTATGGATCCCTCATGTAACATAACAAACCAACCCCCTTCTTCGGAGTAAGAAACTCCTGATATCTTATCTCCAAATTGAATTGTCCTTGAGAAAATTTCCAGTCCATTGGAGGGGTCAAGAACCGAGACTCCCCCTGCTCTGGACCAAATGGATAATCCTCCAGGAAATTCTACTATCCCCACGATCTGATCGAACGCGAACAGGCTCGAGATATCAGGCCATCTTGGTAACATCCCCCTCCAAATCTCATTAGCATCAGAGTCTATCATATACACTCCAGTTACTGTCGTGAAAACTATGTTTTCTCCCGAAACTCCTATTTTCATGGGCTCCGAGTCTAGTGTCCTATGCCAAATCGACATTGCAGGCTTCAAGACATCACCATTTGTTGAGTGGATGGAGATCCTCACTTGCTCCCTGTTGGGGCCATCCAACCAGTCTTCGTTTAGTGGGATTGCTGCCATCCTTGCCTGCCTCAACTCTCTATCCATCCACATTCCGCACCATCTGTCCCCTACTATTGTAGAGTCAACGACGGGGGATGGAAATGGGGATACTACGGGACCAAGTAGCATGCCCTCTCTATCGATTTTAACCACTTCACCTTGTGTACCTGTAAGGACATGAACATCATCCCCTCTAGCAACTCCAGATGGTGAAAATCCTATTTCTCCAGTTTCCATTGGCCTAGTTATCCATTCGATAAATCTCCAGGCTTGCCTACTTTCCCCATCGACCATTGGTACCCCGGGGCGTACTATGGGACAAGTAACTATTGAATTTGAACCCGAGAGTTTTGAACCACCCCCCTGTCCCGCTTTCGTGGGAACCTTACTCTTATCCTCAACAAAGGATACTGCTTCGATGAACATTCTATCCGAGGTGCTCAAGATTGAGGGATGGGGAGAGGAACAGGATTTTCCACATGGTTTGGTAACTATTCATGAAGAATTCGAAGTGCAGATTCTCCTTATTGACAATCTACATATTATGGCAGATGGAATAGACAAAGAACATGAGGAAAGCACAGGTTTCCCAGTCGACGAGGTCCTTGTTCTCTCCAAGCACGCCTCTGCATCCGAAGTCCCGGCACTCACTCTACATGCAATTGGAGTTCCAGGGGAAACTCCGCACGGTGAGAGGGCTCGATCCGGGGGAATCAAGGGTAAAGCGGTCCCTCCATCAACAAGATTCGGAGATATGTTTAGGACAATGAGGAAGATTGCCATAGAAGCAAATCTTGACAAAGAATATGATATTACGTTAGAGGCAACGCACCACGGTCCGCTGTTGGATAGTCCGACCTTGTATCTCGAAATTGGATCAGACGAGGAAAGATGGGCCGACTCAAGAGCTGCACGCGTTTGGGCACAGACGATTTCAGTCTGCTTGGGAATGTCCGAGGATACCCAACAAAGAGAATGGCTGGGAGAGGGAGATGTCATGATAGGGTTAGGGGGTGGGCATTATGCGCCTAGGCACAAAGCAATCATTTCCGAGACAGAAGTTTGGGTAGGGCATATCTTGGCAAACTATGCCATAGTCTTCGAGGGCCAGGAGGAATCATCTTCCCCTCTCGGTTCTTGGGAGCACTCTGTTCGTACTGCTGTGGATTCTACTAGAGCGGCATTCCCCGGAGGGCACGTCTTCGCTCACCTAGACAGGAAATCCTTCAAGGGGTGGCAAAGGCAGGCATTATCCTCCCTCCTTACGGAACTAGACGTCCCAGTGAGAAGGGGAAAGGAAATTCTCCTCCCGTAATTGTCAAGTCTCTGGTCTAGTTGAGGGAGCCATGGGAATCTTCGGAAGGACTATTGTGGCACTCTTGCCTTTCGCACCACGCTTTGTCGTCGGATGGGTGGCAAAGAGGTACATGGCAGGAGAGAACCTGGAGCAGGCTCTCGAATTGATGACAAAATTGTCATCTGAAGAAGCATGCTTCACAGTAGATGTCCTAGGTGAGGAGATTAACTCCATCGAGGAGTCATCATGGTTCATTGATGAGTATGAGAGAGTACTGGACTCAATCGTAGAAAGTGGAATAGATGCAAACATCTCTATCAAGCCAACAGCATTGGGTCTACTGATAGATCAAAAATCAGCTTACAAAAATATCGAGCGAATAGTACGCAAGGCATCCGAGAATGGAATTTTCGTAAGATTGGATATGGAGGACAGTAGAGCCACTCAAGCCACAATTGATGCTACTATAGACATGCAAGCCCGTGGTCTAGAGAATATCGGCTTAGTTCTCCAAGGAAGGATGTTCAGAACTCCGTCCGATATTGCCCAAATGTGCGAAACTCTAGGTCCGAAGGCAGATTTCAGAATTTGTAAGGGGATCTACTTGGAACCTCGTGAAATTGCCCATACTTCATATCAAGGCATCGTTGAAGGAACGAATAAAGCCCTAGATATGATGCTAGAATCCGGGGCCTATACTGCAATCGCATCTCATGATTTGCCAGTAATTGATCATGCTCTAAAGTCATTGGAGTCGAGAGGTTTAGGACCTGGTAAGGATGACCCTCGTCATGATACTCCCGTACCAAGGGCCAAAGGAAAAGGGCCCGGTTATGAGTTTCAATTTCTTTTGGGGGTAAGGGGAAACATTCGTAGATCACTGGCAGAAAAGGGACATAGGACGAGGATTTACCTGCCATATGGAACAAAGTGGTACGAGTATGGGATGAGGAGACTTAGAGAGAATCCAGACGTAGCTGTCCACGTTACCAAGTCTCTGTTTTTTCCTTGGACAAATAGAAGGTAATAACAGCGTTCTTACCCTAAATAGAACTCCCTAGTGGTGTGAGCAAGGAGATACTGAATGTCGCTGGCTATCGTTTCATAGACCTGCCAGATAGAGACGATCTCCGAGAATCATTCCTAGAGTTTTGTACTAATTTGGAGCTAAGGGGGACCGTACTCCTGAGTCCGAACGGGATAAATTTCTTCCTTGCCGGTCCCGAGGGTAGAGTCAGCGATTTCATCGATTTCCTCGAGTCAGACGTTCGTTTCACTGGGATTCCAATAAAGTCCAGTTACACAGATTACCAGCCTTTCAGGAGAATGCTGGTGAAGAGAAAGAATGAGATAATCTCTCTTGGTTTGCAAGAAATCAAACCTTCTATATTCACAGGACCTCACATCAAACCAAGCGACTTCAAACAACTATTGGATGAAAGACGAGATATCTTGGTACTGGATACAAGGAACGATTACGAGGTCAGAATCGGGTCATTCGAAGGAGCGATAGACCTAGGAATCTCTTCATTCAGGGAGTTCCCAGCAGCTATCAACTCCCTTCCAGATGAGTACAAATCCAAGCAGGTTGTTATGTATTGCACTGGAGGGATAAGATGTGAGAAGGCCTCTGCAGTAATGCTGAATGCAGGGTTTTCCGATGTAAAGCAACTTGAAGGAGGGGTTCTTGGATACTTCGAAGAGTGCGGTGGCTCACATTGGAACGGGGACTGTTTCGTCTTCGATCAGCGTGTAGCAATCGATCACAAACTTTCAGAGACTACTATCGAGATGTGCTTCAAATGTAGGGAACCACTATCCGTGGAAGAGCAGAAATCGGACAATTATCTCGTTGGCGAGTATTGTCCCTATTGCTTCCCGGACCACGCCTGAATGTATGACAAATCCATACACGCTTAACCGTCTGATTGAAGTCTTGATGCTCCACCAAGAGGTCATGAGGACCGCGGCGATTGCAGTTCTGGCTATCTTGGCCTTCGCCCCTCTTTCTTCGTCTAGTATTGGGACAGGGGAGTATCAAGAGTCACCATGGTGGGAGTCAACTTCTATGGATAGAGATGGTGACAAGATACATGATGCCATCTGGTCGGCAATAGGCAGCGAATTGTATGATTGGGTGGACGGAGAAAATACCATCAGCGTGATTGTAGACTTTGATCATACTCCGACATCTCAGGATCAGGAAATGTTGGAGAGGGAGGTAGATTTCCAGACTCAGTTCCGTTATCATCTGATAGATAGCATAGCAGGTAGGATAGGTGTGGAAGATTTGGTCGAAGCCTCTCGTCTTCCCGGAGTAGTACTTATCGAGTTAGATGGGATTCTAACTACACAGATGAACGATGTGAATGACATACATGGAATTCCAATGATTTGGGAGGACACCGGTTACACTGGAGAGGGGAGTGTAGTTTCAATCATCGATACTGGAATAGACTCAGATCATGTAGGACTCGACGATCTGGATGATGACAATTCCACCAATGACTCGAAGGTCATAGCATTCTATGATGCGGTAAACAACCCCGATAAGACGAACGGAACCGAGATTAAGGCATATGATGACCAAGGCCATGGTACGCACTGTGCTGGAATTACCGCAGGAACCGGTGCACCAGATTTCGTTAACATCGGGGTGGCTCCACAGGCTCAACTGGTAGGGGTCAAGGTCTTGGATGAGGGTGGCTCCGGATCTTTCGCCACTGTGATGGCAGGGATGGAATGGACGGTAGACAAGAGACATGACTTCAACATAAGAGCAGCTAGTATGAGCCTTGGGGGATTTGGCCTGATAGAATGGACATCCAGCGAGGAAGAAAGCGTCAATAGAATGGCCAATGAGATGGTTAGGTCGGGGGTAGCACTATTCATTGCAGCTGGAAACAGCGCGGTTAGCGCCCAGATTGGTACTCCAGGCTCTGCAGAGGACGTAATCACCGTAGGAGCTCTGGACAAGGACACTTCGATAGCAGTTTATTCCAGTCAAGGCCCTACCGAAGAGGGAAGGGTGAAACCGAATATTGCATTTGTTGGGTCCAGCGTAATGGCTCCGGAAGCAAATTCGGGAGATGGCTACGTAGCTTACTCAGGAACCAGCATGGCTACCCCGGGGGCAGCAGGACTAGCGGCACTAATGTATCAGGCCAACCCTGATCTTTCACCATTTGATATCAGGAATATAATGCAGGAAACCTCGACCTACAGGCAATGCCACTACCTGCTTGCAAATGAGCCGTGCCCGGAGGATCTGATTCCTAAGAATAGGCAGAACAATGTGTATGGTCATGGGCATGTCGAGGGACTCCCAGCTCTTTTAGAGGCTGCAAGCTATGTATATGGGCTAAATACCGATATCAACCTAAGCGTCGACTCTGACCTCTCAGAAGAGAACAGGATAAACCTACATCCGGGTGAGTCATTCGCTGTGTCGGTACAAGGATCTCCGATGGAGGTCCAATGGAGAACTTGGGACATGAGGGACAATTGGATGAGTCATCCAGATTTCCTAGAAGGCGAAACAAACTTTGAGATCAGCCACACTATGTTGGTCGACCGGCTCCAATATCTTCCTGGTAATCAAATCGAAGGAAATCAGACTGTAATGGTACGGGCTATCCTTGGCGATGACGCATCTACAAACTTAGTTGCCCAGGTCTTCGTTCTTGGTTCTGAACCCGTATTTACAAGTGGCTCCGGTGATTCAGTAAATTCTGCTCTAGTACCAGTTTTATCCATGATCGTAGTTGTTCTAGTAGGGATGCTTACCGTTTCCTTGATCCGACTAAGATCCGCGAACTTAACTGAATTTGAAAATGAAGAAAGATAATCCCCATTAGAGGGACCGGATTTCACCTTCTCACATTATCTTGAGGATGGAGGTATATCCTGCGTATCTCATAGGCCATCCTACTTCCATTGAGTGTTCTTCCTTTTCCCGTGTGAATAGCCCTGACTCTCCACTTTGAATCTGCGAATTTGATAATCGAACCACATGAGAAAACCCGATCAGGTTCACATTCTATTTTCCCAGACTCGCTAACTTCTCCATCGGTCATTGTCACTCCAACGATGGTTCTATCAGATCTTGTAGCCCACATTGAGAATATCTCTGTCGCTGGTAGATTTTCTTGGGGTCGAGATTGAGAATTATCAATCCTAGTTACCTTCCATGTGATTTCATTGTGTTCGAACATGTCTCCGACCGAAATCTCTTCATCCTTGTCAACCTCAATTTCTTCATTGAAACTCTCCCTTCCGTCGGATAATGTGGTGTTGATAGAAGTCGCCTTAGGAGGTCTGATTATTATCGTATGAACAGCTTGACACCCTTCGCACTTCACCAATATATCTTCGCCCAAACCCCTTTTTTTCCTTTTGATGATAGTATGGTCTACAACTTCCTGACATCGCGGACACTCTGCGAGCGAGGTACCTCCGTCAGCCTCCATGATAGATGGTGAGGTTGCATAGTCTTCAAACCATCCTAGAGCATGATTGAAGTGTAGTGGTTGCCAGAGTAACACGTGGACGTAGGCGAAGGAAGTTCAGGTTTGCCAATGAGGTCAGATTCTGATATTATGACCATTCTTCTTTCAGAGGACGAAGAGAGGGATCAGTCTGAACCAGAGGTGGCATCAAGCATTGGAGAGCAAATGCTGCACATGGACATTCCCCTACTCCCTCGCTCAATCAGAGCTAGGATCAGAGACGTGTGCTCGAGAATAAGTCCGAAGAATGCCGTGATCATAGGAGGGGGCATAGGCCATCTGTCTGCATGGCTCTTCGATCTATGGTCGCCCATCAGTTCGGAGAATGAGAAAATACAAACAAATCGTCCAGAATCTCTTAGGATTATTGAGCCCGGAAAAAGGTTCTGCGTCATCATTGAGCGACTAATCAGGAGGTACGAAGCAGGAGATTGGGCACAAGTTGTTTCCATGAATTGGCAAGAAGTGATCGCTGAGACAATTTCCTCTAGGGCTTCAAACGTCTCTATTGACGAATCAGCATTGAATTCCGATTTACCAATGCCTGTAGACTTGGTAGTCGTCGATTTACCAGAAGATGACCGTGCCGATGCAGCGAAATCTGTCTTTGAGTTGGTTTCTCCTGGAGGGCTAGTTCTTCTCCTAGAGCCAACCGTTCCCACGGGCGACGTGGGAGAAATTGTTTCCGGAGTTGAACTCACTCCCGCTCAGATCAAGGTTCGATCATTTAACAGGTGGATTGAGCTAGTCAGGGAGGTCAACGAAGAGCATTTGGTCGGTTTTACTGACTTGACGGGAGGCACCCTCGTCGCTTTCCTCAAAAAATCCTAGAGTCAATCATCAAAATAGGAGATTAGCAAATCAATCCTAAGGTGCCCATACCCATAGTGATCATCATGACTCTCCTGCCCATCCTTCTTCTGTGAAGACTGAGCAATAGCATCCTTCACTCCTTCTATTGCCTGCCTACCAGTAGAATTCTCTCTCTGGAGATCCGGATTCTCCTGTAACAAAAGTGCGAGAGATCCACTTACCCAGGCAGTTGCTGCCGATGTACCGCTGGACCAACCCCACCATTCAGAGTTGCTCACTCCCGAAGCCATTAGGACAGGTACTTCGTGTCCCGGGCCTACAATCTCCGGCTTCTTATCCGGATCGCTTCTAGGTAGAATCGGGTTTGGCCACAGTCTGCCATCATTGTCTCCTTCGGAGCTGCCTGACCAGATGCTTCCAGAACGCGTAATTCCACCAACGCAGATAACGCCCTCGACTGAACCCGGGGAGCCTACATCCCCATCGTCATCCTCTCCATCATTACCGGCAGAAGAAACCACGAATACTCCACTATCCAGAGCATCGTCAACCGATTGTTCCAACTCATCTGTGGTGAAGAAGTCAGAACCGAAACTCTGACTTCCGCCCAAGCTTAGAGAGATGATGTCTGCTCCTTGCTGTACGCACCAGTCTACAGAATCAGAGACGGTCCCATCGGTCCCCTGCCCCTCATCATTTATGGCCTTTGCAACTAGTAAATCCACTCCCTTTGCGACCCCATCCAAACCTCCGTCGGAGACGATTATTCCCGTCATTGCAGTGCCATGGCCCTCGTCATCATATGGCTCTTCAATTCCATTGATTGAGTCTCTCCATCCTCTCAACTCAACTCCTCGTAAATCGGGATGATCTAGATCGACACCTGAATCCACCACACAAACAACCACTCCCTCCCCATTTAGTTCAGTTAGTGAATCATTGTTCGCTCCGATTAGGTCCATGTATTCCATTTGCCAAGATAGCAACGCCGATGATGGCCTTTCAATTACGAAACCATCTTCTCCCTTCCAGAGGTAGATTATTGTAATTGAGGATGCAAAAATTACAATCAACGACATACTAACCGCAACCACCGACGTGATCGCATCTTTTCCCGATGACTCAACTGACTCCTCGTCATCGCCGTCACGGATTAAGGAAGAGGATTCCTTCACCAAGCCTCAACCCTTCCAAAGTGACCCCCTACGGGTGTGTTCGATCCGCAATTGACGCATACTAATCTAGTTGGTATCTTACTGTCACATTCTTTACAATCCGAACCCACTATCCCCTTGCCTCTACATCCTTCAATCTCACAGGGGATCGTGATATTCCCTTCCTCGTCCATAGTAGCGATAGTGTTCTGATTGCACACGGGACACTTCCCCTGCTCGACCTTCTTGGCCTGGACTTCTTCCCCCGAGACCTCTCGCGCTCTAGATGACTGAATTCTGGCTTCTGTCGCACCAAGCATGAACTCGGGAAACCAGACTATAATCAACAAGAGAAATGTGGCAATTATTCCAGTCAAAACATGAATCAGGACAAGCGAGAAACTGAAGTCTAGATCTCCTGGACTAGGTGCGATTGAGTGGGTGCTACTCCAGAAACTGATATTCAAGAAAACAATCCATATTGCGATAGCACTGCTCCATGCAAATAAGCTATGATCTTTCCATGCCCGATCAACCACTCTGGGATCTGGATGCGCATGCTTTCTTTGGACATGAATGTCCCGAGTCTCTACAACTGCGCGCCTAACTACGAAAGTGGATAGGAAAAGCATTATCAGATTTGCAATTATTACCCAAGTCCAACTCTTTAGTCCTGCTTCCGTGGGAAAATCCGGGTTCTCTGCATGCGCCCTAATGAAACCGAATAGTATGAAGCCCATTCCAATCAAAAGGTAAAGCATGTTTTCCCTCATTATGGGGTAACTATTCCAGAGCATGACTACGAAACCCAACCAACAAATCAAGGAAAGTAGTGACACAATTAGAGCTAGATCTTTCATGTGCAAGAATCCACTTTCATCCCCCATTATACCCCAACGATCGTAGTCTCCGCCACTCGAAATCTCTCCAATTCCGATGTCCCAGGTACCTAGAATGAAACCAGAGACGCAAAAAGCCATCATCACCAGTTCCTTGACCCCCCAGTATTTCTTGATTAGATTGAAACTGTAGCTAATCTCTGAAAATAAATCATCTAGAATTTGCAAACGTCTGTTGAAATTTGAGAAGATACTTCCCGTAGGGTGGTCGCTCAGCCTTTCCATGAGAGCAGCCCCCTCGGCTTCTGACTCACCGTCACTCCGCAACTCCATGATATTCTTAGGCTAGTGGCATTGAATAAGAATCCCATCCTTCGGATACGGTGAATGGAGTTAATTATGCATATTTTGGCGCCGAGGGCGAGATTTGAACTCGCGAGGGAAAAATCCCACGGGCTTTCCAGGCCCGCGCAATACCGGGCTATGCGACCTCGGCTAGTCAGGCCCACAGGTGCTCAGGTTTTCACAATGACGTTTCAAAAAATCTCCACCTCCTAGTCGCCACGATTAAACCAGCCACTTAGGTCGTTGTTGCACTGCCACTGTGGCTTAGAGGTATAGCGTCGCCTTGGTAAGGCGAAGGTCGGGGGTTCAATTCCCCCCAGTGGCTCCAGTCGAAATGCCACCACATGTCTATGGCGCAGATTGATTCATAACTAACATAACCTACAGCCAAAGCATGCCCAGCGAACGCGCAAGACTAGCAATAGCAATGACACTACTAATGGTGCTATCCCCTGTCTCATATGCAGGGGTTTCCAATTGGTCCGGTCCATCGATGATTAACAGCGATGGAACCCCTACTGTGGTGGACGGATTCACCGTACCCACGAATGCTACTGTCATGGACGGATGGGTACATGTGACCAACTCCCCGCTGCCATCATCCTCAGATTCTGGTATCGTTTGGGATGAGGATAGTTTCGGCTCTGGCAATATGTTCGGTGTCGAGATGAATGATGATGGGGATTTGGTCCTAAAGGACGACGGGACTCGTTCAAATGTCAGTACATTCGATGTCGGGGAAATCGAAGTTACTCTGAATTCTGACTACACATACTCTCCTGGTTGGAGAAGGGTCTTCGTCAAATCCTCCTCCACAAACCTCTCAGGATGCTCTGGCTCTGCTGGAGACTACATTCAACACGGTTTGGATAATAATTTCAACCAGGTCCTAGACTCCGATGAGTTGATTGACACTCTCGTATTCTGCGAGTCGTTCGCAAATGACGATGTCATCACTTCCCTCTCAATAGATGATTCCGGAACGGGGTACTCATCAGGCAACCTATCTGCTACTGGAGGAGGGGGATCCGGATTCTCTGGAACATACGCCGTAAGCTCAGGAATTGAGAGCATCACAATCAATAACGGGGGTTCTGGTTTTGACACTACTGATCAGGTTCAGATCCAATGTCAATGCGACGGCACAGGGGCGCAGGCATCAGTAGGATCAGTAGATTCCAGTGGGGCAATTACCTCGATAAATATTGATTCCGCGGGTTCGGGTTACCAGTCAACAGATGTTATCGCGGTAGGAGTCGCAAATGGTACTGGCGAGTCTCTGACAGCAAATGTCTACTCCACCGGAGTAATCCACTCCGCGATAGTGACAGATGGCGGTTCGAACTACACTTCTTCTCCGACAATTGTCATCAGTGACACCAATGGTGCCGATGGAGATATTTCAGCAGTTCTCGGTGACTATTACGAATATGAAGTTGATATTTTGCCAGAATCTAGCGGGGCCAACTGTACCCATTCCGGATTCAAGGTACTAGCCGGCCTAGACTTGAATGAGAACAGAAACCTCGACTCTACGGAGATATCGGAAACAGTCTTCATTTGTCACGAGAGCAAACTCTGGAGGGCCACTACCTTCCTTGATCTAAACGGGACAATTTACGGAGAGGAGCAGACCCTCGCCCACGGGATTGTCCCATCATCCTCCCCCCAGGGTCTGGTTTCAGCCGGGACTATGCCTGGTGAACCGGTGCCTGCAGGAACATTTGGGCATCTAGTAGTTCCAGCACAAACAGTGCCAAATAATCAGTATATCAGTGCATACTACCTGACCTTCGATCACTGGTACCACCTAGATAGTACAACATCTGGAGGAGGGGATGGAACTTGGGTTGAATACAGGCTCCAGTCCGACTCAAATTGGGGAAATTGGTCGTACATAGAACCACAAGGTGGGTATCCCAGCACTCTATCGACCGATGCTCCCGTTCCTAGCGGGGCCTCATCACCTGTGCCAGTATTTGCTTCCGACTCTCATAGTGGATGGGTTACCAGTAACTTCTCACTATCCTCTCTTTCTGGAATTGACCAAGCAGATAATATCCAATTCCGATTCGTTATCTGGACCCATCCAGACTCAACAAATGAGAGGCCGGGATGGTTCATAGATCAAATCGAGACCATCAATGAGGGTGTGGATCTGGATGTCTGGCACCATGGATGCTACACCACGACAGCTTCTTCTTGCACATACAACTCAAACGCCTACGGAGTGCTCGAGAGGAATATCGACCTAACTGGCACGAACTCCTCGTCAAAGATAGAGTTCAACATGGAGTGGGACCTAGAGGGTGGTTCCAGCGACAATGCTTGCATAGAACTTTCATTGAACGGTAATACATGGGCAGACATCTCATCAAGCACTAGCAGTACTTCTTCGGATTGCTCGGCTAGATCCGGACCTATTCCCGGAAATGGTTATACTGCCGACAACGGACAAACATACGGGGATCAGAGCGGTGAATTTAGATTAGTCTCATTCGACATCCCGTCCGGTTTCCAGGATCAGTCCAGCGTTGATATCAGAATAGTAGTTGACACCAGTTCTTCATTCAATTACGGGGGAGGGACTCCGGATACAAGGGAGGGACTAACCATATCCCAGTTCAGAGTGGTAGATTACGATGGAAGTACCATGTTCGTCGATGACTTCTCGTCATCCTCAACTATGTCCCACTATGGGATGCCGGATTCTCAAGGCAACCCCGCCCCAGATGACTGGATTTACAGGCTCGTAACCAAGGGAGTCCAATCCGAAATGATCGGATTCGAAGACTCGACTGCTAACTCCCCGACAGTCTCCGAAGCGCCAGGATGGACGCGATCGACATCTGGCACATGTAGCAATGACAAGTGCAAATTCACATTGAACAAGCTTTCATCAAACTCTGGACCTCCACTAACCGCCTCTTTCCCTTACGCGTATGGGGTAGGTTTCTCAGGCAATTATGAGAACGGAATTGATGAGGCACGACTGATTTCTCCTAGCTATGACATTCCTCTCAATGGAACCTCATATCTGACGTTCGACCATTGGTCATGTTCAGAGGCAGGATGGGACGGTGGCGCGGTATTCATCAAAGTGAACAACGGGGCATGGCAATACTTCGACCCAGGATGGTATTCTGGCACTGCTTCTTCTTTCGCAGGCCACAACCTACAGGGAATGGGTATTTTCACGATGGATCACTGTACTGGTACTGCTTGGTCTGGGACATGGGCTTCGACCAGTCAGATGACTAATCTCAGGGCAAACCTAGATGCCTACAAGGGAGACTCTGTCAAATTCAAATTCGCATTTGGATCCGATGGTTACTACAGCCTCGCTGGATGGTTCATAGACAACGCTGGAGTCCAAATCTCAAACTTCGGCATCCCTGGAAGCTGGCTAAGCCCATCCATCTCGCTGGACTCCGACAGGAAATTCAACCTAGGTTTTGTCGACATCGAGGGCCAT
>Ga0208261_1000320_pt1 | contig 19729 bp, 22 predicted proteins | sample Knorr_S7_td_DCM__FD_185595 | JGI IMG/M metagenome (GOLD analysis project Ga0208261, IMG submission 185595) | Marine microbial communities from Southern Atlantic Ocean transect - Knorr_S7_td_DCM_ad_131m_LV_B (SPAdes) (version 3) | ecosystem: Environmental > Aquatic > Marine > Oceanic | place...
ACAATCAAGAAGATAAATATAGAGCTCAAGGATTGAATGATTTTATTGTTTTTTCAACCCAAGCCTTAGGATCTTTATCTGCAGGAATAATTTTATATTCTACTAATTGGAAAGTATTAAATTTATTATGCATCCCACTATTATTTGTAGTCTTATATTTTTCTCTTTTAGCTTATCATAATCAAATATGTGAGTTGGGTGACCAAGCTCAAAAAGAACAAAATTTGAAATATCAACAATATTATTAATAGATTTCTGCCCAATGGATTTCATATAATCAACCAGCCATTCAGGACTTTTTTCTACATGGACATTTTTTATAATTCCCCCAATATATCTTGGGCATTCATGTTCGTTTTCGATACTAATATCTATATTATATTCTTGCTTAGGATCAATTGATTTTGTGTACGTCTGTTTTAATTTTCTTTTAGTTGCTGCTGCAATATCTCTTGCAACACCCATGTGAGAAAATGCGTCCGGTCGATTAGGAGTAATATCTAATTCAACAGAAAGAAATTTATATCCAAAGGATAAACAGAAATCATCCCCAAGAGTAAGATCTTCTGGTAAAACCATTATTCCTTCATGCTCATCAGAAATCCCCAGTTCTTTTTCTGAACATATCATTCCTCGACTTTCTTCGCCTCTAATTTTTGCCTTTTTAATATTTATTCCGCCAGGAAGGCTCGCCCCTACTGGAGCTAATGCTATTTTTTGACCTTTGTCAACATTAGGTGCACCACAAATGATTGGAAGTTCCAATTTTCCATCTGACACTTTGCATTGCTTTAATCGATCAGCGTTAGGATGTTTTTTGCATTCTACCACTTCTCCAATTATAATATCTTCTAATTGAGCAATATCAACAGGATTCTCTGCCTCTAAACCAAGCATAGTTAGTGTATTTGCAATATCTTCTGTGGAATCGTTGGTTTTTACAAACTCTTTAAACCAGTCAATAGATATACGCATTAAAATTGCTCCAAAAATCTTAAATCACCCTGATACAATAAGCGTATATCATCAATATCATATTTCAACATACAGATTCTTTCAATACCAAGACCAAAAGCATATCCATGCCATACATCGGGATCAATATCTACGGATTTGAACACTTCTGGATCAACCATGCCAGATCCTAATATTTCAAGCCATTGACCTCTTTTTTCGCTCCATATATCAACCTCAGCACTTGGTTCAGTAAAAGGAAAAAAGCTTGGCCTAAAACGCATTTTAGTTTTTGCTCCAAACATTTGTTTTACAAAATATTCTAATATTCCTTTATGATCAGCAAAGGAAACATTTTTATCTACATACAGCCCTTCGATTTGATGAAAAAGGCAATAGCTTTTAAAGCTTATAGATTCATTTCTGTATACTCGACCAGGAACGATGTATCTCAATGGAGGTTCTTTTTCTTTCATTAAATGAACTTGAACATTAGATGTGTGGGTTCGTAAAACTATATCTTTTTCAATAAAAAACGTATCTTGCATATCGCGAGCTGGGTGCTCTGGAGGGAAGTTCAATGCACTGAAATTATGGAAGTCATCATCAACCTCGGGACCATACGCAACTGAAAAACCTAAATTCTGAAATATCGATTTAATTTCATTTAATGTAGTTTGTAAAGGATGTTGATAGCCAATATTGAAATTCAAACCAGGTAATGAATAGTCAATTTGATCAGTTTTACTATCTGAATCTTTTTGTTGAGATGAATCAAAAACAGAATTGATTTCATTTTTAAGTTGATTTAAATATTTACCAAATAACGGACGATCTTCGGCTTCAACTTGATTCATTTGAGTAAAAAGATTCGCAATTAAACCTTTTCTTCCCAAATATTTAATTTTTAAAGAATCTATTTTATCATTATCATCAGGAAACGGATCAGAATCAGTCCGAAATTGTTTTCGAACTGATTCAATTGTGTCCTTAATGTTCATTAGCTATTTAATGAATTTACTAGCTCTTTGAAAGCTTCTGGTTCATTCATAGCTAGATCAGCCAAGACTTTTCGATCTAGATCTACCTCTTTTGCTTTCAATTTAGCAATGAACTGTGAGTACGATAAGCCGTTTTGCCGCGCAGCTGCATTTATTCTAATGATCCATAGGCGTCTAAATTGACGTTTTTTCTGTCTACGATCTCTGTATGCATATAAACCTGCTTTCTCAACTGCATCTTTTGCAGCTTTGAAATTGCGGCTCCGGGCACCATAGTAGCCCTTGGCCTGCTTTACTACTTTTCTGTGACGTCTGTGTCTTGGTACAGAACTATTAGCTCTAGGCATTGATATCTCCTATTTTATTTAGCTATCATTCGACGTACACGTTTTTCCTCAGATGAATCAACTAAGTCTGATTGTCTCATCTTTCGTTTTGCGCTATTACTTCTACGAATAAGCATATGGCTATGGTTTGCCTTGTTTCTTTTTATTTTACCAGTGCCAGTTAAGCTGAAACGCTTAGCTGCACTGCGTCTTGTTTTTTGTTTTGGCATCGACTATCTCCTATTTACCAGTCAAAACTATAGTTTGACGACGACCTTCTAAGTCTCCTTCTTTTTCAACCTCAGCAATATCTGATAACATTTCAATTACCCTTTCTAGCACCGCTAACCCTAAATCAGTTCTAGAAAGTTCTCTTCCTCTATACATGAGTGTTACTTTTAACTTGCACCCATCAGAAATAAATTTTCTTCCAAGATTAACTTTTGTTTCCAAATCATGCGTATCTATTCTTGGCCTAACGCGAATTTCTTTAACTTTTACTACATGCTGCTTTTTTTTGCTAGCTTGTTGTTTCTTTTTTTCTTCGTATTTCAATTTACCGTAATTAAGAATCTTTGCAACGGGAGGCTTAGCATTAGGAGATACTTCGATTAAATCAAGGCCAACATCCTTAGCTCTTTCAATTGCTGCATCTAAATCCATCACACCTAATTGCTCTCCTGTTTCTGAGATTAATCTGACCTCAGATGCGTTTATTTTTTCATTGATTCTTATTTTATTCGCTTTTCCGATAAGGTTGACTCCTTTGTTTAATTTCTTTAGTTAAATCATTAATGATTTTGTCAATTGACAATTCACCTTGATCCCCAACAAATCTTCTTCTTATTGATAGAGTATTATTTTGGGCTTCCTTTTCACCAATAACTGCCATAATAGGAATTTTATTCAATTCTGCATTTCTAATTTTTGATCCAATTTTATCGGGCTTATCATCGATTGTTGTACGAAAACCAGCTTCCGTTAATTGTTTCTCTACCTCATAAGCATAATGATTCGTCTTTTCTGACACTGGTAATATCGCAATTTGTATAGGTGACAACCAAACAGGAAAATCACCACCATAATGTTCAATTAAAAAACCAACAAATCTCTCGTGCGTGCTTAAAGGAGCCCTATGTATACATAGGGGAGTTTTTTCTTTACCGTCTTGATCGGTATAGGATAATCCAAATCTCTTTGGAATTGCAAAATCAACTTGGTTGGTTGCAAGTGTGAATTCTTTTCCAATAGCGCTCCACACCTGAACATCAACCTTTGGTCCATAAAAAGCTGCTTCTCCAGAAATTTCTGTAAAATTAATCTTACCCTCTGCGAGTGTTCTTCTTACAATATTTTCTGTTTCAATCCATAAATCAGGCTCATCAATATATTTCTTACCCAATCCTTCTTTATCATGAACACTTAGTCTCATTTCATATTTTTCAATACCAAATATGTCAAAATATTCTAAATACATTTTACAAACATCTAAAAATTCTTGACTAAAATCATCTTTAGAACAATAAATATGCGCATCGTTCATCTGCATGCTTCTAACCCGCATCAAGCCAAATAGTTGACCTGATTTTTCATAGCGATAGCAAGTTCCATATTCAGAGATACGATAAGGAAGATCTCTGTAGCTTTTTGGGGACGCTGCATAAATTTTGTGATGATGAGGACAATTCATAGGTTTAACATAATAATCGATTCCATCTACATCCATAGCTGGGTACATCGCATCTTTATATAACTCTAAATGACCAGATTTTTTATACAAGTCGCCTTTAGTTAAATGTGGAGTTCTTACTTGATGGTAGCCATCTCTGTCTTCTGTTTCTTTAGCTAATGATTCTAATTCATTTAAAATAACTCCGCCATTTGGAAGCCATAGCGGTAATCCTGGACCAACCTCTTCATCAAAGGTAAAAATTTCTAGTTCTTTACCTATTTTTCTATGATCTCGCTTTTTTGCTTCTTCCAAAAAATTAAGATACTTTTTTAGCTCCGATTTTTTAGAGAATGCAGTACCGTAAATTCGCTGTAGCATTTTATTATTTTCATTACCGCGCCAATATGCACCTGATGTTGATAGTAGTTTAAAATATTTTAAATTTCCTGTACTGGGAGTGTGTGGTCCTCTGCAAAGATCAATAAAATCGCCTTGCTTGTATGCAGTAATACGATCACTTTCATCGATTTCATTGATAATTTCTACTTTGTAGTTTTCATTGAGCTTCGAAAATAATTTAATAGCTTCATCTCTGGATAGATCTTCACGAGAAACATCATGATTTTCTTTTGCAATATTATGCATTTCTTCTTCAATTTTTAGGAGATCTTCATCGGAAAATGTCCCCTCGATATCAAAATCATAATAAAATCTATTTTCTATAACTGGACCAATAGTCATTTGCGAAGTTGGCCAAAACTTCTTTACAGCCTGTGCCATTAAATGAGCTGCACTATGAAGCAAAACCTCGTGACCAATTTTTGAATTACCCGTATGTATAATTAAATCTGCATCATCCATGATTGGAATAGTCGCATCCACTAAACTGTTATTGACAGTAGCAGCTACAGTATCATTGGCTAATCTTTCACCAATACTGGTTGCAATTTGCAATGCGGTTACCCCTTGATCGTATTGACGGGTTGATTTATCCGGTAGTGTTATAGTTATCTGTTTCATCTAATTTTATAATGTGGGCGATAACGGAGTCGAACCGCTGACCTCTACGATGTCAACGTAGCGCTCTAACCAGCTGAGCTAATCGCCCTTCTATTACGTAAAGAATTTAATTGAATCACCAAGTATCTACGAAAGGTTATTTCACAGTATTAATTATCAATATGCTGCGCGTTTAATAGAGCATTAGAATAGAATTTTTGATTATTAATCACATTAAGCGCTGTTTTTAAAACCTCATCATTAATAAAAGATTGTTCAATTCTACCCTTTGGCCCATTGAAAAGACCAGCAAATTCAAGAAGTAAAATCTGATGCATCTGATCAGATTCTTCATATATTTTTTCATCGATACTTTTAGCATAAAAATCATTTAAAGCATTCAACGCCTTTCTAGCTTTTATATTTGTAGAATCAATTGAAAATATGCTTTCTTCTAATTGAGCTAAATCTTTTTGCCCAGGGAGGGTGACTTTCTTATGCTTATTAATATATTTATAAAATTTATCAATTAGCGATTGGTCGCTTTCAACATCAGAAAAATTTTTGTAGTGAAATTTATTTTCCTGAGCAAAGGAATAAAAATATCCATTTCTCCAAAATTGAGTTGTAACTAAATCCATTTTTTGCTCTAAAACTGTCGAATCGGGAGTAATGCCGCCATTACCATATACCAACCTACCTCCTTTTGTTTTAAATAATGAATCCTCAACGGTTTTATTTAATAGAAATTTTTCATCGATATAGTCTCTCTTTTGAATAAAACGACCACTGGGTATATAGTACCTAGCGGTTGTTATTTTTATAGTTCTTTTTGAATCTATCTCATATGCAGTTTGGACCAAACCCTTACCAAATGATTTTTGACCAATAACTAATCCCCGATCAAGGTCCTGAATTGCTCCAGCTACAATTTCACTTGCCGATGCACTTCCTTGATTAATCAAAACAACAACTCTTACATCATTAGATATAATAGGTTTTCTATTGGAAAAAAATGTTCGATTCGACTCTTTGATTCTGCCCTTAGTAGATACGAGTGGTAGATTTTTATCGGTAATCATATCTAAAATACTTACAGCTGCAGATAATAACCCTCCAGTATTATCGCGTAAATCTATGATCAATTCATCTAATTGATTTTTTGATAGGCTGATGAGCTCTTTTTTAAAATCTCTAGGCGCATAACGAGAAAACCTATTTAATCTAATATAGCCTGTGTTTGGAGCTATCATCCCAGAATAGGTTACGTCTTTAACATCAATATTTGATCTTATTAAAGTGAAATCAATATTTTCATCTTCGCCATAACGTTTAATTGTCAACTTTACTTTGGTACCCTTTTTGCCCCTAATTTTAGCAGCGGCATCATTAAAGGACAGGTCTTTAACCTCATCGTCATCGATTTTAATAATTATATCTCCACTAATAATCCCTGCTTTTTGAGCAGGAGACTGATTCATGGGAGATATAACTGTCATTTCTTTGTTTCTATAGCCCAGCTGTATTCCTACTCCTCCATATTTTCCATCGGTTAGAAGTTCTATACTGTATTGTTCATCCTCAACAAGCATGGTAGTGTATGGATCTAAATTTTCTGTTATACTATTTATGCTGGTTTTTGTGAAAGTTTCTGGGTCTAATTGATCTACATAGGTAGAAAAAATTTGAGTATAGACTTGATTAATTAAACCTTGAGACTTTGATATTTTTCTATAAAAACCGGATTGAGTAAAAGATAATGAAAGGGTAGCTAAAATCAAAAATGAGTAGAATAATTTAGATTTGAATATTGATTTCATTAGATAATCTTCCTTCGCGATAATTCTTTTACAATTTTTTGATGAATGATATTTACTTGATTATGACCATCTAATACTACAATTCGATCATCAAATCTTTTTGCAATTTCTAAATATGCGTTTCGAACATTTATTTGAAGATCTATACCAGCTTTTTCAATACGATCATTTTCAATATCTTTGCGCTTGATAGCTTCTTCTGGATGCAAATCTATTAAAAATGTTACATCGGGCGATAGATTATACGTTGCAAATTGGTTAAGTTTAATTAACCATTCTATATCCAATCCTCTCCCACCTCCTTGATAGGCAAGCGTTGAATCCGAATAGCGATCAGCAATAACATTTTTCCCTTCATCTAAATTTGACATAATTTTTTCATATGTTAATTGCGCTCTACTTCCAGTCATTAATAACGCCTCAGTACGGTCAGACATTTCATTTAATTTGCTATTCAGTAAAATATCGCGAATTTCTTCTGAAATGGTCGATCCACCGGGTTCTCTAACTAGAATAGTCTTATTAGAAGATGTATTCATCTCTTTGAGTAGCAATTTTACTTGGGTGCTCTTACCGCAAGCATCGATACCTTCAAAAGAAATAAATCTCCCTTTAGAAATAGACGTTGCCATCATCTTTTCCTATTAAAATTACCATTTCACCCTTAAGTATAATTTTTTCTACATCTTGCATAATGTCTTTAATGGATCCCCTAATGAATTCTTCATGAATTTTAGTCAGCTCCCTGGCGATCACACAAGGCCTATTCCCAATATGAATATAAACATCGTTTAGAGTTCTTTTTAATCTTTTTGGGTTTTCAAATAACACAATTGTTCCATCAAATTTTGATAAATGCTCTAGTATTTTTTTTCTTCCTTTTTTTTGAGGTAAAAATCCTTCAAAAATAAATCTATCTGTAGGAAGGCCAGACGGAATCAAAGCGGCAAGTAATGCTGATGCTCCAGGAATACTTATTACATGAATTTTTTCTTCAATTGCTGCTCTAATAAGTCTGTAAGCGGGATCGCTAATTCCTGGTGTGCCAGCATCTGAAACTAATGCTACATCATTTGATTCTTTGAGTTGATCAATAATTTTAGGAATTTGTTGAAATTTATTATGATCAAAATAACTAATCATTGGCACAGAAATACTTAAGTGATTTAATAGTTTTTTAGTTTGCCTTGTATCTTCAGCAGCAATCAAGGAAGAGTTGCGAAGAATATTAACGGCTCTTAAGGTTATATCTTCAAGATTGCCAATTGGTGTAGAAACAACATAAAGTTTTCCATCTGGCATGAAATTATAATTTACTTAAGGCTTTATCAATCATCTCAAAGCCTTGATCGAGCTCATTAATTGTAATATTAAGATGGGGGCGGAATCGAATAGATCTAGTTCCACACCCTAGCATCATAGCGCCTTCATTACTTATGCTATTTATTGCTTTGTCACGTGTATCTGAATTCGGTAAATCAAATGCACCAAACAGTCCTCTGTTTCTTGCATTAGAGACCAAATTATCATGATTGCCTTGCAAGGAATGCAAGCAACTTGTTAGGTGTTCACCTGCAACCTTGGCGTTTTGAACAAGTTTTTCATTCTCTATAATTTCTAAATAAATAGTAAATCTTACCATATCAACTAATGATCCACCCCATGTGGAATTAAGTCGGCTTGATTCATGAAAAACATTATTATCTACCTCATCTAAACGTTTTCCACCAAAAATACCGCAAACTTGGGTTTTTTTACCAAAACTGATAATATCAGGCCTAACAGCATCTCCAAAGGCTTGATGAGCCCACATATTACCTGTGACGCCAACACCAGTTTGTACTTCATCATAGATTAATAGAAAATCAGATTCATTAGCTAAATTTCTTAATTCCGCTAAAAACTCTTTTCTAAAGTGGTTATCACCACCCTCGCCTTGTATCGGTTCAATAATTAATCCTGCAATTTCATCAGGGTTGTTTGTGATTGCATCTTTAATTTGGTTAATTGCGTGCTTTTCCCTTTCTATCACTAGATCTAAATTTTGATCAAGGGGAAAATTAATTTTAGGATTATCTATTCTAGGCCAATCAAATTGAGGAAAATATAAAGTTTTTCTTGGATCAGGAGAATCTGTTAAACTCATTGTGTAGCCAGTTCTACCATGAAAGCATTCTTTAAAATGAATAATTTTAGAACCTTTTTCACCTTTTCCAGCTGAAAGATTTTTTCTAACCTTCCAATCAAATGCGGTTTTTAGTGCATTTTCAACGGCTAAACCGCCGCCTTCAATATAAAATGCATAAGGAAGATAGTCGGGTTGTGCAACGCGTCCCATAGTCGATACAAATTCTGCCATTTCTACGGAATAAACATCTGAATTCGTAGGTTTATTTATGGCAGATGACATTAAACGCTCTTTATTATCTATAAGATAAGGATGATTATAGCCAACCGATAACGATGCAAACATTGAGAATAGATCTAAATATTCACGGCTATCCCTAGCATCTACCAACCATGATCCATGGCTTTTATTTAGATCTATAATTTGAGACATGCCATCTGCTAGCATATGTTTATCTATATTATTTCTTGCTTCTTTTGGGTTCATATTATATATCTCTTAATATTATTGTATTTATAATTATTTATCTAAATTAAATTCTATTCCCTGAGCCAGGGGTAAATCGGAGCTCCAGTTGATGGTGTTTGTTTGTCTTCTCATATATTGTTTCCATGAATCTGAGCCAGATTCTCTACCGCCACCTGTTTCTTTTTCACCTCCAAATGCTCCCCCAATTTCAGCGCCAGATGTGCCAATATTTACATTAGCTATACCACAGTCACTACCTCTATGAGATAAGAAATATTCAGCATTTTGAATATTGTTAGTAAATATAGAAGACGATAAACCTTGAGGTACATCATTATGCAGGTTTAGCGCTTGATCGATAGTTTTGTATTTAATTAAATATAATATCGGTGCAAAAGTCTCCTCTTGAACGATATCCCATTCATTTTGAACCTCTGCTATCGCAGGGGTAACAAAATTTCCATTTTGATCAATCCTTTCACCTCCACATAAAATATTTCCCCCTGATTCAACTACTCGCTCTATGGCTTTTTCGTATGAAGTAATAGCATTTTCATTAATTAATGGACCCATTAAGGTATTGGGATCTAATGGATCACCAATGCTTACTTGATTGTATGCATTAATTAATTGATCTTTTAATTCATCATAAATCTTTTCATGAGCAATCACTCTTCTTGTTGATGTGCAGCGCTGTCCAGCGGTACCGACAGCACCAAAAGCTATTGCAGGAATAGCTAAAGATAATGTTGCTGTATCATCGATAATCATAGCATTATTTCCGCCAAGCTCTAAAATACATTTACCAAATCTTGAACCTACGACCTCGCTTACATGACGACCCATATTGGTTGAACCTGTAAATGAAATTAAAGGTACTCTTTTATCGGTAATCAACTTTTCACCCACTACTGAGCCGGAACCAACCATTAATGAAAAAATACCCGAATATCCATTTTTATGCATTACGTCATTACAAATCTTTTGAACAGCTATTGCAGTTAATGGGGTACTGGAAGAAGGTTTCCAAATAGTCGTATTTCCACATATTGCAGCAATAAATGCGTTCCATGCCCATACCGCAACTGGAAAATTAAATGCCGATATTACGCCAACTGGTCCTAGAGGATGCCACTGCTCGTACATCCTATGATCGGGACGTTCCGAATGCATTGTTTTTCCATAAAGCATGCGAGATTGACCTACCGCAAAATCTGCTATATCAATCATCTCCTGAACCTCACCATCACCTTCCTGTTTAATCTTTCCCATTTCAAGGGATACTAAACTTCCTAGCGCATCTTTTTTATCACGTAAAGCATCGCCCATTTGCCTCACAAGTTCTCCACGAATAGGCGCAGGTACTTTTCTGAATTCTTTGAAAGATTCAATAGATTGATTCAATATATTATTGTAATCACTTTCCTCAGCCATATATACAGAAGCAAGTAGTTTTCCATTAGCTGGATTAAATGATTCTAAAATTTTTGCATTAGAATTTTCTGACCATTTACCCTTGCCAGAACATGCTCCAAAATTAAATTCATTTATATCTAGCTTATTTAATATTGAATCCATTTGATACCTTAAAAATGTTAATTAGTAATTATTGGTTATGCAAGAAAAGTGTAAAAAGCAGCAATAAAGGTGAAGTTAAAATTAACGAATCACAGCGATCTAAAAAGCCTCCATGTCCTAATAAAATAGAGCCTGAATCTTTTAATTGGGCATCTCTTTTAAACATTGATTCTGCTATGTCTCCCCACTGTCCAAATACTCCTATGATTATTGTCATTATTATGATGTGTAAAAATGACAAATTATAGTCAATAATATTATAATAATTTAAGATAAATATCGATAGGAATGCACCAACATTACCGGCGATAAATCCTAAAATAGTTTTTTTAGGACTTAATCGTTCTATCAATTTTTTCTTTCCAAATAATTTACCAAATGTATATGCAAATGAATCACAGATCCAGACTGATATCAGCATTGTTAATGTGAATTGTGTTCCATGATATGAATCGTATTGCCTTAATGCAATCATTGAACTAAATAATATTCCAATATAAAAAACGCCCAATACGGTTGTAGATACATTAATTAATGGATTAGAGCTATTACGAAATGTTTCAAAGAAAATTGATAAAATTATTAGCGAGAAGGAAAACGATAAAATCCAAAACAATGAAACATTGGGTAAAATAAAATAAAAGTAGCAGACTATAATTACAGCCAATGAGCCTATAGACCTATCCGGACTAATATCTTTTTCTTTAGCTAGATTATAAAACTCAAATAAACACACCAGCGATACAATGGATAGTAAAATAGAAAAAATTATTCCACCTAAATCAACAATAAGTAGAACTGAAGGAATTCCAATTAAAATAACGGGAAGTCTATTTTTAATTAAATTTTTCATACTAGATTAATATTTCAACTTCTTTTGGCAATATTTTGACTTCAACTGGAGTACTTCCTAGCACTTCCCCATCAAGATTAAGTTGGCTTTTATCTTCCGACATGATTTTAAATTGCTTTACCTGGCGATAATCAACGCCTGGATCGCCAATATGTTTTCCAGAAAATACCTTAGGAAATAGTTTTAATAATTTAAATCTTGATACTTTTCTAACTATTATTAAATCGATCAAACCATCGTTCAATCTTGCTAGTGGCGCCATCCTCATACCTTTACCTGTGTGAATCGTATTGCAACCAATAATAAATGCAAAATCTGCGCCAATAGAGTTATTATCTATTATAACCCTTGCAAAGCGTTTTTTATGGCGTAATACCTCAATTATAGAGGCAAAATTATAACGCTGGGGTCCCATCCATCTCAATTTATCAGCTAAGATATTTGCATCTGTAGGAATTCCCCAACCTAAAATATTAAAACCATAAAAGGTTTTGCCATCTGTATTACATGAAAAAACATCAATAAACCTACGTTTATCGCTAATAATTTTATTTGCAGCTTCAATAGGATCTAAACAATCCAGGTCATGCATAAATGAATTACCGGTACCACCAGTTATAAGCCCAATAGGAAATTTCAATCTATCTTTACGTGTCAATAATCCGTTAATCACCTCATTTAAGGTACCATCTCCACCTATACAGCAAAAACCATCATAACCATCCATATTTAGTTGATTAGCTAAATCTCTGTTATGGCCAGCGTATTCAGTTTCAATAATATTTAATTCTATATTTTTCTGTTCAAATAAAGGCAGGACATCTTTTAATATTTTTGGTCCTTTCTTGCCGCCACCATAAGGATTAACAGTTAGATAATATTTTCTCAATTTAATTTCTATGCTTCATGTATTTATTATCACCCCACTCTATTACTTCAACCTTTACCTCAGTTGTTCCATCATTAACAAAATCTAATTTTTTCGCAGCGCCATAGGAACAGTCGAGAATTCGTCCTTTAACGTAGGGTCCTCTATCGTTAATACGCAATATTAAAGATTTATTATTTGATATATTTGTTACTCGTACAATTGTATTTAATGGTAAGGTTTTATGTGCAGCCGTTAATCCATACATATCATAGATCTCACCATTTGCAGTAAGTTTTCCATGAAAATCTTCAGCGTAAAATGAACTAACACCTTTCATTATTCTTCTATGTTTTTGATTTTTTCCTTTTGTTACGAGCTTAGTTGGAACTTTAGAATTTGTTGAGGATGGTTTTTGATAGGTTCCCGTATTATATCGTGGAGAACTTGAGCAGTTAAAAGCAATAAATGATATAATTAATATATATAGTTTATTTTTAATCATAAAGACTCAATATCTATCAAATTTTTAATTTTCCATGGGCGAAAACATACCGTTCCCAAAGAAATATAGTTAGCCCCTAAATTGATATAATTATTTACATGGCTAGACCTACTAACTCCACCACCTGCTATAATTTCAATGCTATTACCCCAATTTTGACGAATTAACTTAATTAAATTTTCAACATAGGGAATTAAAGCTTTACCAGATAAACCACCAGTACTCACAGGAAGCGTATTGCAACAATGTATCTGCTTAAATCCAAGCTGATCAATCAAATAACTTAGTTGGTCTATTGTAGTTTCAGGTGAAATCTTAGCAATGCAATATTTACGTTCATTTTGATGAGCGGTAAATCGATCTAAACTAGCCCATGAAATTGGTTCTTTATCATCAAGATTTGGACAGCTAAGATTAATTTCAATAGATTGATTTGCTGGAATAAGGTTTGCAAGATCAATAAAATCATTATTGTCAATTGCTGCTATGGATAAAATCTCATTTGGTTTTGTTTTTTTTAAGCCTATCCGAATTCCAGGGTTTGGTAGACCTAGTTTATTAATCCAGCCATTATTTTTTTGATCAAAACGCATCGTGCTAGCAATTTTCCACATCCGATAGATAAAGCCACCTCTATATTTTAATGTCCATGTACCCGTAACTGGAATAATATTTGACCTAGAATTAAATTTTAGATAATTACCAAATGGAGCCGCTATAAAAAATTTCATTATTAAAGCTTATTAGTTCCTTTCATTCGTATTCAAAACTTTTGTAATAGCTGTTAAGCGTTTTATGGAAGGTTTAGCTTGATCCGATGCGCTATGATATTTTATGATCCACTGATAAAACTTTTTTGCACTATCAGGTCGTATAAACTTGTAATCATAATTATAAGCTAAAAAATAAGCCGCATTAAGACCGCTTTCTGATATGGTGTCATTATTTACAATAGATTTATAAATATCTAATGCAAGTATTTGATCATTATTCCATTTCTCTTCTGCTTTAATTAAAAAATCATTAGATGTTTCTAAATTAGTAGAAAATGAAGGGTCAGATTGAATGATGGCATAGGCATAATCAGATTGAGGAAAGTCATTAATTATTCTCTGCTTGATTTTTTTTGAAAGATTTTGCTGCTTAGAATTATCAAATATTACAGACTTCATGTATAATGCTTTGGGTAATAATCTAGATCCTGTATCCATATCAAGTAATTTGTCTAAGTAAATTAAAGCAGAATCATAATTTGAAAAATGAAGGGCTTCTAGCTCTGCTATCCCATATAGCATTTTCACAATCTTATCATCGCTAATATTATTCTGTAATGTATCATTAGAAATGATACTATTTGTCCAGATGTCGTATTCTTTGATTAATTTTAAATACGCATTGATTTCTTTTATTTTAACTTGTGCTGATTTTATAAATAATGATGATTTAAATTCGCTTCTAACCATTGAAAAATACTTAAGTGAATTTTCATAATCTCTATCAATAATAAGCGCATTCTCACCTAAAAGATAGGAAGATTCTGCAGATTCTTGAGTCCTGGGATAATCTTTTATAATATTTTCTAATCTGGTATTTGATAATTCTGTTTTACCTTGAATTTGATATAGTTTTGCTAATTCTAGCTCTAGAGATGCATAGATGGATTGATAATTCTCATCAATAAGCATGTTTTTTATGGTCGATATAGCCAAATCAAATTTATTTTGCAGTCTAAAGATTTGAACAATTTTTAGATGACTTAACTGTACTCTTTTTTTTATCTGTGAGTTCTTTATGGTTTGTTCGTAGGCATTGATAGAGCGATCATAATCTTTTTGATCAAATGATAATTCAGCTATACGAAAATAAATTTGCCCTTTCTCAGATCTCTCTCTGATTGTCTTTGCAGCTAACTCTAAATAATCCATCGATTTATCATTTATTTTTTGTTCAAAATAAATTTCAGCAATAGTAAGATAGATTTTTGACTGGGTAGTTATATCTATATCGTAGTCAAGCAATGCGATTAAACTATTGATAGCCGGTTGAGTCTTACCTTCTTTCCATTTTACCATTGACGACCAATAATTAATATCAACCAAGGATACATCACCAAATTCACTACTTAATTCAGATAGAACTAATTTTACATCGATATATTCTTGCCTATAAAAATGCGATTGAATAATTAATAAGAGCGCATCTTTTCTAAACCGAACATCTGGATATTCTTCTAAAATAAAACGGGATTTTTGTATTACTTTTTCATAATGGTCTAATGCGGTTTTTGATAGTTTATCGTTTTCAGTTTTTTGTCTAATTTCTTCAGCTTTTTGAAAGAGCTCTTCTGCATTATAAAATGTATTGAAATAGGCTTTAAAGCTTGTGCAGGAAATAGCAATAAATAAAAAGAATGGCCAGAGCTTGATATTTGATCGTTTATGAACCATAATTACCGATAGAAGTTCATCCTATATGTGTATAAATTAAAAATGATTTATTTAAAGATAAAAAAAAGTATTTATATCCTACTATTATCCATGAAGGTAATATTTTGTCAATCATCAATTTTTGATGATGATATAGGATATATAGCAATATCCGCAGATAGTTCATATGTACCTATATATATCGATGGCACACTTATAGGGCATACCCCACTTGATAAACCCATACCGCTTATAGCAGGAAATCACTTTATTAGCATTCATCCATTATCTGTATCTAGGCCATTTAGACAATACGGACCTAATGATTCTATGAAGAAAATTTATATAATTAATAGCGATACTGTAAAAGTTCATTTGAATACATATTTACTTAATCAAGAATCAAAAAAAAGAACTCAAGAAGATAAATATATAAACTACATAAGTATTGCGCTAAGCGCATTGGTAGTATGGCAATTTTGGATACTAAGCGGTTAAAAGTCCCTGTTATATTCATTCTTAAGAGATTAAATTAGTTAATGAAAAAACATAGAGATTTAGATAATCCTGTAAAATTTAAGCCAGATTATAAGTGGCCAAAAAGCGGTTCTTTGAGAAATTGTCCAAAATGCAATGAACCGATGCAGCTTCAACCTAATGTAGAAGAATATTATGGAAAACCCTGGTGGTGTCATGGCTGTCAGTGGCAATTTTCTGAAGAAGAACTATCATAAATTATTTAGCTCATGTCAATTGATGTATTAACAGTTGATTATAATGATCCTGATGCCTCTAAAAAGTTTGAAAATTCATTAAAGTCTTCCGGCTTTGCCATTATTAAAAACCACCCTATTGATAAAGACCTGATAAGTAAAGTCTACGATGAATGGGTAGCTTTTTTTAATAGTAAAGATAAATTTGATCTGCTTTATGATGAAAATAACCAGGATGGATATTTCCCCTACTTAACGGAGAACGCAAAGGACTCAAATGTAAAGGATTTAAAAGAATTTTATCATATTTATCCATGGGGAAAAATGCCAAAAAATATCAATACCACAACAATGAATCTCTACAATGAAATCGTAAATTTGGCCAGTGAATTTCTAAATTGGATAGAAAATTCATGCCCTAAAAATATTAAAGATAATTTTTCTATCCCTCTTAATTCTATGATAAAAGATAGTCAATCTAACTTATTTAGAATCATACACTATCCACCAATTAAAACAAATATTGAAAAAGATGCATTGCGAGCTGCACCTCATGAGGATATTAATTTAATTACCGTGCTATTGGCAGGAAGCGAACCTGGCCTTCAGGCGCAAGATTTAGATGGGAATTGGCATGATATTAGCTGCGATGAGAACACATTGGTTATCAATTCTGGAGATATGCTTAAAATGGCATCGGATAATTATTATCCCTCTACAACCCACCGTGTAATTAATCCTGATTCAAATTTAAATGTGAGTAGATACTCTATGCCCCTCTTTCTGCATCCTAGGAATGAGGTTGTGTTAAATACAAAGCATACCGCAGAGAGCTATTTAAACAAGCGTTTAAAAGAGATTGGTTTAAAGTAGAATAAATCTACTCTTCACCTAACATCATCCTATCGCGTTGTGATTTAAATTCAGCCCCCTCATTCCACGCTGGCCAATGGCTATGCTGACTAATTGCATAACCAACGCGTAATAATATTTTATTATCCTCAACCAACCCATCAAAGGTCCAATCATCCTTAATTTCATCGCTTAATGCGTGATAATGCTGTTTTATATATTCATTCCTCTTCTCTAAGCCATACTTCTTGCTCTTGCCACGGATATCCACTCCGCTATTAACATATAAAGACGGCACTCCCATCTTTGCAAATTCAAAATGATCGGATCTATAAAAATACCCTTTTTCTGGTTCGGGATTTGGTAAAATGTATTTTTTATCCTGTTTTGCTGCCATTTCAACAATTTGATCTAAATTAGAATTATCTTTGCCAACAATAATCAAATCTTTAGTTCTCCCAAAGGTATTTCCCATTCCATCAATATTAATGACTGCTAAGGTTTGATTTAATGGATATAAAGGATTCGTATTATAATAATTAGCACCTAATAAACCTTCTTCTTCAGCTGTTAGGGCTAAAAATAATATACTTCTTCTAGTGCCTTCATTTAATGCAGTAAAAGCTTTAGCTGCAGCCATAATCATTCCCGTTCCAGACGCATTATCAACAGCGCCATTATAGATTTTATCTCCAGATAATTTTTTATTAATACCTAAATGGTCCCAATGTGCTGTATAAATTATATATTCATTTTTAAGTTCTGGATCAGATCCTTCGTATAGCGCAACCACATTCTTTGACTTTACAGTTCTGTATTTATTTGAAATTCGACTAGTAAATTGAACGTTCATCTTAAAAGATTTAAAATTTGGGTTATTAGCTTTAGCTTTTATTTCATTAAAATTTAACCCTCCCATTGTGAACAGTCTTTCTGCTGTTGCAACAGGGATCCAACCTTCAAATTTTAATGATTTATTTTTTTCAATAGTTAATCGTTCTGTATCATGTCCGGATTGAAGAACGCTAAATGGGTATCCAGCGGGTATATCCTCATGGATAACAATTGCACCCGCAGCGCCTCTTTTCATTGCCTCTTCATATTTATACGACCAGCGTCCATAGTAGGTCATTGCATTACCTTTAAACATGTCAGGATCTAATTTATCTCCTTTTTTGACTGGCGGATCATTTACTAAGACAACCACAACCTTATTTTTTACATCAATATCTTTATAATCATCCCAATCGTATTCTGGAGCAGTAACACCATAACCGCAAAAAACTAGGTCTACTTTTTGAAGATTAACCTTAGATTTTTTTAGATACGTATTACCAATTATATCTTCACCCGTGTCCATTACCCATCGCTCTTCATCGGTAATGAATTGGGATCTTAAATTTGATCTAATACCAAGCATTTTAACTTCCTGGGTCCATGTTCCATTGGGATTGCCTGGTTTTAACTTCATTTCTTTAAATGTATCAATTAAATATTTAATTGTTTTTTTCCCACCAGCCGTGGCAGGCTTTCTGCCTTCAAATTCATCGGAAGACAATGTAGTTATATAATCTGTTAATAAATCCGTAGAAATAGTTTCTTGCGCCATTATTATATCTTCAGAGTGAAGAAATTTATTCCATCCTTCTTTAGGGCTGCTATCGCATGTAAAAAAAATAAGGAATATTATGATGAGTGAAATTTTATTCAACATTAATGCTCCGTTAAATTGGTTAAATAGTTTGTAGATTTATTTTAGGTGTTTAGATATAAAGTCTGAATTACCAAGTGATTGATAATAAACCGATAGAATAAATACCAAAACGATTATTTTTTGCGACACAACATTAAATACAAGGCTAAAGTCACTTTGCTTTGGAGGTGGTCCAAATTCTAATACAAGGATGTATAGAAAGATTAATATGGAAAAAAATAAATATCCGATCGCATATTTATTTTCAAACCTTTTATCCTGAAACATGGCAAAAGAAAGAAGAATTGATGCAATAAGAAAACATCTGAATGCCCAATTTACAGCAATAACATGAGAATCAAGGACATAGTTATGAGGAGTAAATCCAACAATAATAAAGAAAAAAGCGCCGGCAATACCTGATAGTGATCCAATTATACCCATCCTATGTGAAATAGTTTTTTTATCAAATAATTTCATGAAATAATAAAAATAGACCCCAAATGTTAAACCGCACACAAGTAGTCCAATAGCAAAGCAAATTACTGAAATCATATTTTGTTCTGACAATATGCCCAGATCGCTAAAGAAGTTTCTGGTGAAAGAATAACCTTCTGTATCAGGATTATTTAGTGTACCTCCACCATAAAATAAAATAGCTGAAAAAAATAATAAAATAAATATTCCGATATTATACCTTGGAATAGTTACAATTGCTAATCTCAAACTTTTCATCGGATATTTTCTATGCTAATCTTTCCATGCGCCAGATATAAGAATTTGAAAAAGGGCTATACTAATCACAAATACCATAAACAAATCGTTTCTATCTATTGTAATTGCTAGACCAACAACACTGACCGCTAATGCAAA
>Ga0208261_1000322_pt1 | contig 19645 bp, 18 predicted proteins | sample Knorr_S7_td_DCM__FD_185595 | JGI IMG/M metagenome (GOLD analysis project Ga0208261, IMG submission 185595) | Marine microbial communities from Southern Atlantic Ocean transect - Knorr_S7_td_DCM_ad_131m_LV_B (SPAdes) (version 3) | ecosystem: Environmental > Aquatic > Marine > Oceanic | place...
TATGAAAATAGCAGTACTTACAAAAGCAATACCAAGTTATGAGTCTAGTATAAGAGTTGATAGCTCTGGAAAGTGGATTGATGAATCTGTAGTGAACTACGTAGTAAATGAAAGTGATTCATATGCTTTAGAAGAAGCATTACAAATCAAAGAAAGTGTTGGAGCAGAATCTGAGGTTGTTGTAGTTACTTTAGGGTCTGAAGCAAACACCTCAAAAGTAATTAAAGATGGTCTGGCTAAAGGTGCAGACCGTGGTATATTTATTAAAAATGAATCAACTACTACTGATCCTCTATCAATTGCAAAACTATTTGCTGAGAACTTAAAATCAGAAAACTTTGACTTAATTTTTTCTGGGTTGCAGTCAGATGATATGGGTTCTGGTCAAACAGGTGTTTTAATTGGTGAAATGCTTGGAATGTCAACTGCGACTTTAGCCATTGAAACACAGGTTGAGGGTGATAGTATAAAGGTTAAAAGGGAGCTAGAATCTGGATGGTTTCAATGGGTTACTCTTCCTTTTCCATCAAGCATCTCAATCCAATCTGGTATTAATGAACCTCGATATCCTTCTTTGAAAGGTATAATGGGAGCTAAAAGAAAAGAACTAAACACTCTTGAATCATCTCCAGAATCTCAAAATCAAAGTTTTTTAAATTTATATGTTCCAAAAACTGAAAAGGTTACAGAAAAAATTGAAGGTGATACAGATACAATAGTGGTTAAGATAATGGATATTTTAAAAAATAAATTAAAGGTTATATAATGGTATTAGTAGTTCTAGAAAACCAAAGAGGGAATATACACCCTTTTAGTCTAGAGGCTGTCGCTGCAGGGCAAAAGTTTGCTCAAGAATTAAATTGTGAACTCTCTATTTTATGTATTGGAGAAAAAGTTGATGAATTAAGAACTCAAGCTCAAAATTTTAAGTCTAATAAGCTTGTTATTGCCCAAAATTCTATGATTGATATGTACTCAGCTGATGGATATTCTAAAGTTTTATCTGATGTTATTAGTTCCATGGCTCCAAAATATGTTTTAATGGGGCATTCATATATGGTTAGAGATTTTGTACCTAGAGTTAGTGCAAAACTTAGCATACCTTTTGTTAGTGATATTATTTCCGTTGATTTTAACAATGGTTCACCACTTTTTTCTAAACAAGTTTTTAATGCTAAGCTTGCAACTAGTATTGAGGTTTCTTCTAATCAAGCTTTATTAAGTTTTCAATCTGCTGCTTTTTCAAGTGATGATATTCAGGAAGGTGGACCAGATTCTGAAGAAGTTTTTGATGTTCAATTAACTGAACAAGATATTAGAACTCAAAGTGAACCTGAATTTCAAGAATCAGCCAGCGGTGTTGATTTAACTGCAGCAGAATTAATTGTTTCTGTAGGAAGAGGTGTTGAGAGTGAAGATAACCTTCCAACTATGCAATCTTTGGCTGATGCAATGGGAGCTGAAGTTGCATCATCAAGGCCAGTTGTAGATATGGGTTGGCTACCACCTTACAGACAGGTTGGTAGTTCTGGTCAAGTTGTATCTCCAAAACTATACTTTTCATTAGGAATATCTGGAGCGATTCAACATGTTGTCGGAATGAAAGGATCTAAAAATATTCTTGCTATTAATAAAGATGAAGATGCCCCAATTTTTGAAATTGCTGATTATGCTGTTATTGGTGATTTGCTTGAAATTGTACCAAAACTAACTGAGGAAATTAACAATAGTAAGTAAGAGCTTATTATGTTAAAATTTTCAATCTTAGAACAAATAGCATTAGCTATTTTCTTATTATCTGGTATTTCTTTTTTTCTTTACCATTTACTACTAAGACTTAAAATTATATTAAAAGGTAAATCAAATTTTTCTGTTGATGAATTACCAAAAAGACTCAAAAGAGTATTTGATGAGGTAATCCTTCACAAAAAAGTAGCGAGTGCAGGAAGAAAGTCTGCTGGTATTTTACATGCTTTCGTAATGTATGGTTTTATCTTCTTTGGTTTAATTACAATTAACCACTTTGGAATGGCATTTGGTTTACCAATCTTCAATGATTCTATAAGACACTACTACTTTTTATTTATTGGAGGACCTTGGGCTTTATTATGTTCTTTAGGTATTCTAGGTTTAGCATATAGAAGATTTGTTATTAAGCCAAAAGCTTTAGGAAAATTTTCCAGCACTTCTGCTCTTGTTTCAGTTTTCATTGTAACATTAATGACAACATACTTTATTGATGAATTACATATTTTATCTGGGGCTGCTGAAAAATTTAATTGGTGGCTTCATTCAGGAGTTATTGGAGGATTTTTATTTCTAATTCCTCAATCTAAACACATGCACTTAGTATTATCTCCTTTTAATATATTTTTGAGACCATCTGAAATTCCAAATCACGGCGCAATACCGATTGATATGGAAGCATCCGAAGAGGAATTAGATAATTTATTACTTGATTTATCAAGGTTAAGTAAAGATCAAGCTCTTGATATTTTTACATGTGTTGAATGTGGAAGATGTACAGATGTATGTCCAGCAAATAGAGGTGGTGGAATTTTAGATCCAAAGTATCATTTTATTTTAGACCTAAAAAATCCAATGCTAGAAAGCGGTGATGTTAATGTTGTAGATAAGATTAATGTTGAGGCTGGTTGGGAGTGTACTACTTGCCAGGCATGTACAGAAGTTTGTCCTGTAGGAAATCATGTTGAGAAAGCCGATGAAATAAGAAGCTTCCAAGTATTAGCAGAAGGTGATGTTCCTCAAGAATACCAAAAGCTTTTAAGAAATCTTCAAGAAACAGGAAATACTGAAGGATCATCATCTAGCGAACTATTAAATGAGTTACCAGTTTACACAGCAGATAAAGAGTTAGTACTTTGGCTTGGTTGTTTTGCTAAGCATGCAATGGACCCAAATTTTGTAAGTTCAGTTAGAAATTTTGTAAAAATTCTTGAATCAGCTGGTGTTACTTATGGTGTACTCAGTAATGAACAATGCTCAGGTGATCCAGCAAACAAATTGGGAGATAAATTAACTTACCAATTATTAATGGATCAAAATGTCGAAGAATTAAATAAAGTTAAAAATGTGACAACAATGTGCCCACATTGTGTTGTGAACCTTCAAAAAGAATACAAAAAATATCATGAAATAAAGTATGAAGTTAAACATCATACTCAAGTAATTTCTGAGTTATTAGAAGAGGGAAGAATTAATATCAATCCGGGTTCATTAGAGAAAGTAACATATCATGATCCTTGCAACCTTTCAAGAACGCTGGATGAAGTATCTGCCCCTCGAAATGCTATTAAAGCTGCTGCTCCTGAATTCTTTGAATTAGATGAAAGTGGTAAAGAGACTTTATGTTGTGGAGCAGGTGGCGCTTTATGGTGGAAAAAAGATAGCGGAGAAGGTAGGACACATCTTTTAAGAGCAGAGCAGGTAATTGAATCAAAAACTGATACAGTAGTTACTGGATGTAATTTCTGTTATGGTATGATGAATCAAGGTATTGGGCCCTTAACTCCAGCAGGACAGGAAGAAATTAAAGTCAAAGATGTTGCAGATATTGTAGCAGAAAATCTTTCTTAAGAATTTTTAAAGATATCAATTGCTGAACAAGGCTCACCAAAATAAATACGTTTAGCATATTTAGTTAAATTCGCAGTGATAATTAAGTATGCCCATGTGGGAACCGTTGCTTTTGAACATCCTTTAATAATAACTTTTTGATCTTGATATTTTGTCCAGTCAATCAAGGATACTTTTTCTCTAAAATCTTTTTCTTTAATAATGCCTTCAGTCAAAAAGTCATCTAGATTAATATTTTGCATTATTTAATAACCTGTATCGCTTTGTTTATTTTTTCTACAAGGAAATCAACTTCTTCAGCATTGTTATAGAAATAAAAACTGACTCTTGCACATGCTGTGATATCAAGCGCTTTCATTAGTGGTTGACAGCAATGATGACCAGATCGAATAGTAATTCCTTCATAATCTAAAAAGTGTGCTAAATCTAGAGAATGAACACCTTTGATATTGAAACTTATAATTGGAGTTCTTTCAGAAGCACTTCCGTAAATAGATATTCCATCAATCGATTGCATTTTTTTGAGTGAATACTCATTTAAAGAATTATCGTGTTTTTCTAAGCATATTTCTAAATAATTTACTGCTTCAGCAAGTGCAATCACTTGAGCTGCCATAGGAGAACCAGGTTCAAATCTATGTGGAATATTTGTCCAAGTAGAATCAGTCATAGTAACTGTTTCAATAATCCCTCCACCAGTTTGATATGGAGGCATTTTTTCTAAAATTTCCTCTTTACCATACAAAACACCAACTCCAGTAGGCCCAAACATTTTATGTCCAGAAAAAGCATAGAAGTCACAATCTAAATCTATAACATCTACTTTCATGTGAGGAATGCTTTGACACCCATCAATCATTATCTTTGAACCATTCTTTTTAACAATATCAGTAATCTCTTTAATTGGATTTATTGTACCAAAAACATTAGATGCGTGAGTTATGCTTACCATCTTAACATTATTATCTAAAGAACTTCTTAAATCATCTAAATTGATAGTTCCTTGTTCAGTTGATTTTAAGTATTTGATTTCAGCGCCTGTTTTTTTACAAATTATTTGCCAAGGAATAATATTAGAGTGGTGCTCCATATCAGTAAGTAAAATAACGTCACCAGATTTTAAATTATCATACCCCCATGATTCAGCTACAAGATTGATACTTTCCGTAGCACTTTTAGTAAAAACAATTGAATTTTTTGATGCTCCAATAAAATCAGCTATCCTTTTTCGACTATTTTCAAAAGCATTAGTGGCTATTTCACCTAATTCATAGACACTTCTATGGATGCTTCCTCCAAATTTCTCATAATATTCTGATTCAGAATTAATTACTTGCTTAGGAGTTAGGCTAGTTGCAGCACTATCAAGATAAACTAAATTTTTACCTCGATTTTTCTCTTTAAGATTTGGAAAGTCTTTTCTGATATCTAACATAATTTTTTAATAGAGTCCAAGTTGTAATTTTGCTGCATCGCTCATCATATCTTGATTCCACTGTGGTTCCCATACGAGTTCAACTTCCACTGCTTTTGCACCACTAAGTGACAATAATTTTTGTTTTACTTCATCAGCAATTACAGGACCCATCCCACAGCCTGGAGCAGTAAGTGTCATTTGAATTATAATATTGACTCCACCTTCTTCTTCCTTAATCTCACAATTGTAAACAAGTCCAAGATCAACAATATTTACAGGAATTTCAGGATCATAGCACGTATGTAAAACATTCCATACCTCTTCTTCGTTTGCAAAGTTATTAGAACTTAGTTCTCTTTTTTCTTCACCAATTTTCTCACCATCTATACCATTTAATTGATACATATTTCCTTCTACCACTATAGTATAATTGTCACCTAAAGATTGAGAAATAATACCTTTTTTACCTTTTTCTAATGTTGTTCTAATTCCATCAGGAACACTGTGAACTATTATGTCTTCTAATATTGTAAACTCTTTATGCATCATTCAATTCCTTCTTAATGTAATCAAGCGACCCTAGAAACCCATTTTGTCTTTGACTAGATATTGCAGGACCAAGATTTAGCCATTCAAATAGACTGCTACAATCATCAAAACTATCTATAAAATTAATTATACTCTTTTTTTCTGAATTATTAAAAGCAATTTGAAGAATTCGAAGCAACCCTTTAACAATTGTACTTTCAGAAAAAGCTTTCAGCGTTACAAGGTCATTTTTATAATTGAGCTGTAACCAGGTTTGTGAGGTGCAAGCATGAATTTTTCTATTTTCAGTGCGATCAGACTCATTGATATGATCAAGCTTTTTGCCCAAGTCAATCAAATATACCAACTTGTCTTGTCCATCTAAAATAGAAAAGCCATCACGAATGTTTGCGAGATTATTTTTTATGTTATCCATCAATCCAGCTATCCAAAGCAATTTCGGATATATCTTGGAGCGATGAAAGAGAAAAGTCATCAATGACTTCTTTTGCAAAAGCTTTAATTAATATTTTTTGAGCACTTGAATAGTCGATACCTCTAGCACGTAAGTAAAAAATGCTATTTTCGTCCAAAGCACCTGTAGTTGAACCGTGTCCACATGATACATCATCAGCATAGATTTCTAATTGAGGATTTGAAAATGCATTTGATTCAAGTGAAAGAAGGAGATTCTTATTTGATTGATTTGAATCAGTTTGTTGCGCTCCTTCAGCAACAATAACTTTACCATTAAAAACTGCTGTAGACTTATGGTCTAATACATTTCTGACATGTTGAAAGCTTGTACAATGTTCAGCATTATGATTGATTAAGATATTGTTATCTACATGCTGCTCTTTTTTACCAAGATTTAAAATATTAATTTTAGCGTCACTTCCAATGTTATTTAGGTCAATCTCAATAAACTCTTTATTAAAAAAGGAGCTCTTAACCATCGAATCAACACTTAATGCAACGTCTTTTTCGATTTGATAATAGTTGTATGATAGTGAATGTGTTTGTGAGTCATCATTAAAAGATTTTCCATATTTGAAAATTGAAGAATTTTCACAAATAAATTTGTTTAGCTTCAAATTAAATATTGAATGATTTTCTTTAATATCTTCTTCAATTATAGAAATTTCTGATCCTTCATTGATATGAAAAATATTGAAGGAGGATATCCTTTTGTTTTCCTCATTTTCAAAAAAATAATTTTTAATGTTAATAACATCTTTAATAACAGAATTATTTTTGAAAGAAAGATAGCTACCATTTTCAAACTCAGATATTCCAAGGTTGAACATAGTTTCATTAAAAAAATTTTCTGAGCAATGTAATAGTTTTTTGCTATTAAGCTCATTTAAATTTTTTACTTCAAGTAGATGAGAATATTTAAAGCTTTTTAATGAATCTTTATCAAGAGTTCCATTGACAAATACAATAGATAATTCATCTGATTTAATTTTTTGTATTCCATCAATAGATGAGGATGATTTACTAAAATTTTTGAAATTTTTTGAAGAGGTAAATTTCCAATTTTCAAGTTTTTTATTGGGCAAACCATTTGTGTTGAAAAATTCTAAACTATTTTTTTTAATTGAGTCGATCATTTTATTTTTCTAACCAAGAATATCCATCTTTTTCAACTTTTTCTACTAGAGACATATCTCCAGATTCTACAATTTTTCCATCAATCATTAAATGAACAACATCAGGTTTAATATAGTTGAGCAAACGTTGATAGTGAGTGATAATCAATACAGAATTATCTTCATTTTTAAACTTATTTACCCCTTTTGCTACCGTTCTTAAAGCATCAACATCTAATCCTGAATCAGTTTCGTCAAGAACTGCTAACTTTGGATTGATAGTCAATAGTTGGAGAATTTCACTTTTCTTTTTTTCACCTCCAGAAAACCCATCATTTATAGATCTTTTCAAGAAAGAGTCGTCTAGTCCAAGTTCAGATAATATTCCTTTTGCATTATTTAAAAATTCTAATGCATCCATTTCATCCTTACCTTGATGTTTTCTATGAGCATTTAATGCTGATCTCAAGAAATAAGCCATACCTACACCAGGAATAGCAACTGGGTATTGAAAACATAAAAATATGCCTTCCAAAGCTCGATTTTCAATACTCATTTCAGTAATATCTGTATTATTCATTGAAATACTACCGTTATCTAGTTCATAAGCTTCGTTACCAGCAATGACATTGGCTAATGTGCTCTTTCCAGAACCATTTCTACCCATAATTACATGCACTTCTCCAGCTGGTATTTCCAAATCAATACCTTTTAATATTGTTTTATCATCGATAGATGCTTCTAAATTCTTGATTTTAATCATTTTATTATCCTACACTATTTTCAAGGGTTACTTCAATTAATTGTTTTGCTTCAACAGCAAATTCCATTGGCAATTCTTCAAAAACTTCTTTACAAAATCCATTAACAATCATTGACACAGCATCATCAAGCTTTATGCCTCTTTGATTGCAATAAAAAAGCTGATCTTCACCAATACTAGAAGTTGTAGCTTCATGTTCCATTTTTGCTGATGGATTTTTTACATCTATGTATGGAAAAGTGTGAGCTCCACATTTATCGCCAATCAATATAGAATCACACTGTGAGAAATTTTGAGCATTTTCTGCATTTTTTAAAATTTTAACTCCACCGCGATAAGTATTTTGACCTTCACCAGCTGATATACCTTTTGTTATGATAGTACTTTTTGTGTTTTTACCAATATGAATCATTTTAGTACCAGTATCAGCTTGTTGTTTATTTTTTGTTACTGCTACAGAATAAAACTCACCAACACTATTGTCTCCCTGCATAATAACACTAGGATATTTCCATGTTATTGCAGACCCTGTTTCGACTTGAGTCCACGAAATTTTTGAATTGTCTCCAAGACAATTCCCTCTTTTAGTTACAAAATTATAAATACCGCCTTTTCCTTCTTTATCTCCAGAAAACCAATTTTGAATTGTTGAATATTTTATTGTGGCATCTTTATGTGCAACTAGTTCTACACAGGCAGCATGTAGTTGATTCTCATCTCTCATTGGTGCGGTGCAACCCTCTAAGTAACTTACATAACTACCTTCATCAGCTATAATCAACGTTCTTTCAAATTGACCCGTATTTGTAGCATTTATTCTGAAATAAGTTGATAACTCCATTGGACAGCGTACACCTTTTGGGATATAAACAAATGATCCATCACTAAATACAGCTGAATTTAAAGCAGCAAAATAATTATCAGTTGCAGGTATAACAGACCCTAAATATTTTTTTATTAATTCTGGGTGATCTTGAACTGCCTCTGAAAATGAACAAAAAACAATACCATGTTTAGCTAACTCTTCTTTGAATGTTGTAGTAATTGATACACTATCGAAAACAGCATCTACAGCTACTCCTTCTAATCTTTTCTGCTCATCTAATGAAATGCCAAGTTTATTGTAAGTTTCAAGAATTTCAGGGTCTACATCATCAAGACTATCATTTTTCTTTTGTTTTGGCGCAGCATAATAGCTCAGTGATTGGTAGTCAATGGGTTCATATTTAATATTAGCCCATGTAGGCTCACTCATTTTTTTCCATTTTTCAAAAGCCTTTAATCTCCAATCAAGCAACCATTGTGGTTCATTTTTAATCTTAGAAAGTTTCTTAATTACTTCTTCATCAAGACCTGGATCAAATTTTGTTTGATCTACGTCAGTTGTAAATCCATACTTATACTCTTGATCAAGGGTTTTATCAATTACTTGTTGATTTTTATCTACCATTATGCTGAAAAGCTAATACCACAACCACATGTTCTTGTAGCATTTGGATTATTAACTTTAAATCCTCCGTTAAGTAAATCTGATGAAAAATCTATTTCGCAGCCTCTAACATAAATCCAGCTTTTAACATCGCAGAATATGGTTATTCCATGACTATCAAATACTTTATCAAATTCTTGCTTTTTATTTTCAAATGTTATTTGATAAGACATACCTGAACATCCACCAGTATCAATTGTAACTCTAATACCATTTGAACCTGATTCTTCGTTTTCAATTATATTTTTTAATCTTGAAGCAGCTTTTTTAGAAATAGTAATTTTTTGATTTTTTAATTCGTCGTTCATATTAAAGACCTAATTTTACTTTACCTTCCTCTGTCATCATTTCTGGATTCCATGGCGGATCAAAAGTTAGTTCAACATCAATTCTCGAAATATTATGAATTGAAGACATTTTATTTTTTATGTCATCAATCATATATTGACCCATTGTACAACCTGGGGTAGTTAGAGACATAACAATATCTACTGTGTATTTTTCGTCCTCTTCATTGATTTTCAAGTCATAAATTAACCCAAGATTCCAAAGATCAATTGGAAGCTCAGGGTCATTGCATTGCTTGAGCACTTCAATCACATTATTTTTTATATTTTTCATATAAGGGAAGGAATTTAATTATCATAAGATTTATGTCCTATAGTTTTACAAAAATTTTAATTTTCATACTCATTGCTATGTTAAATTCAGTAATGTAAATTGTTTCTCATTTGGAGAAAAAAATGGCTAAAAACGTAAGCAATAAAACTATCGACAATGTTACAATTCGATTTGCTGGTGACTCTGGTGATGGTATGCAGTTGAGTGGGGGTAGATTTACTCAAACTTCTGCTGTGGTTGGAAATGATTTAAGTACGCTTCCTGATTTTCCTGCTGAAATTCGTGCACCTGCTGGTTCTTTAGCGGGTGTTAGCTCTTTTCAAATTCATTTTAGCTCTCAAGAAATTCATACACCAGGAGAAAAACCCGACGTACTTGTAGCTATGAATCCTGCAGCATTAAAAGTGCATTTAAAAGATTTAGTTCCAGGTGGAACACTTATTGTTAACAAAAATGCTTTTACAAAGAAAAATTTAACTTTAGCTGGGTATGAAGATGATCCAACTGAGGACGGATCTTTAGTTGATTATTACTCAACTCATTTTATTGAGATGGGTAAGCTTGTTACAAATGCTTGTGAAGGAATAGATATTCCATCTAAGATGGTTGATCGTACAAAAAATTTATGTGCTCTTGGAGTTCTTTTTTGGATGTATGATAGGCCACTAAAACCAACTATTGATTGGTTAAATCAAAAATTTAAGTCAAAACCTGACATTGTTGAGGCAAATGTGAGAGCACTAAATGCTGGTTATAATTATGGAGATACTGCTGAAATTTTTACTACTAGGTATATCGTTGAAAAGGCAAAACTTCCCAAGGGTAAGTATAGAAATATGAATGGAACACTTGCATCGTGTTTAGGTATTTTAACTGCATCAGAAAAAAGTAATTTAGATATAACTTTTGCTGGTTATCCAATTACTCCTGCGAGCAATATCCTTCATACATTATCAAATTGGAAAAAATTTGGAATTAAGACTTATCAGGCTGAGGATGAAATTGCTGGAATAGGTGCAGCCCTTGGTGCTTCATATGGAGGTTCTCTAGGAATAACTGCTTCTTCAGGGCCTGGGATTGCGTTAAAGTCTGAATTTTTAGGGCTTGCAGTAATGACAGAACTTCCTTTAGTGATTATTAATGTTCAAAGAGGGGGTCCAAGTACAGGTTTACCAACAAAGACAGAACAGTCAGATCTTTTCCAGGCTGTGTATGGAAGAAATGGTGAAGCTCCAATACCTGTTATTGCTCCAAAAACTCCAGGAGATTGTTATTACGCAACTTATGAAGCATGTAGATTAGCTGTAAAATATATGACACCAATTATGGTTTTATCAGATGGATATTTGGCAAATGGATCTGAGCCTTGGCTCATCCCTGATCCTTCAAAATTAGATGAATTCAATGTTGAATTTGCAAAAGAAATAAAAAATGAAAAATTTCTTCCTTATAAAAGAGACAAAAAAACTTTAGCTAGAAATTGGGCTATTCCAGGTACAGTAGGTTTAGAACACAGAATTGGTGGATTAGAAAAGCAAGATGTTACAGGAAATGTAAACTATGATTCTGATAATCATGAGAAAATGGTTGAGATAAGAGCTCAAAAAGTTGCAAATATTGCTAATGAACTTCCAAAAACAAAAATATTCGGCGAAAAAAATGGAGATGTTCTTATTCTTAGTTGGGGTAGTTCTCATGGTGCATGCAGAGCAGCTACAGAATCTCTATTATCTGAAAAATTAAAAGTTGGACATGTATCAATAAATTGGATTTCTCCCTTGCCTAAAGATTTAGGTAAAATTTTAGAAAATTATAAGAAGGTTTTAATTCCTGAAGTTAATACTGGTCAATTTAGACAAATTATTCGTGCGGAATTTTTAATTGATGCTATTGGTCTTAACGAAGTTCAAGGTAAGCCACTAGGTTCATCAAAAATTGAAGAAAAAGTAAAGGATTTGATTAATGGTTGATAAACCTATATTAAAGAAAGCTGATTTTGAATCAGATCAGGCAGTAAGGTGGTGTCCTGGCTGCGGTGATTATGCAATTCTTGCGCAGACGCAGAAAATTTTTCCTGAAATAACGACAGAAAAAGAAAAAGTTGTATTTATTTCAGGTATTGGATGCTCAAGCAGATTCCCATATTATATGAATACTTATGGTTTTCATACAATTCATGGAAGAGCACCAACTGTTGCAAGTGGACTAAAAATTTCAAACCCGGATTTATCAGTATGGCTTGTCACAGGAGACGGCGATGGTTTTTCAATTGGAGGAAATCATTTGATTCATCTTCTCAGAAGAAATATTGATTTAAATGTAATGCTTTTTAACAACCGTATTTATGGACTTACAAAAGGACAATACTCTCCAACTTCGGAGCAAGGAAAAGTTACTTATTCAACACCAATGGGCTCACTTGATTATCCATTTAATCCTACAAAGCTTGCTTTGGGTGCTAAAGGGGCCTTTGTTGCTAAGACAATTGATAGAGATTTAAAACATTTGCAAAGTATGATTAAAAGATCAAGCGAGCATAAAGGAACTTCTTTTATTGAGATTTATCAAAACTGCAATATTTTTAATGATGGTGCTTTTTCAGAATTAACAGATAAAGAAACAAAATCAGATAGAGTTTTGAAAGTTGAGCATGGTGAACCAATGATTTTTGGTAAAGAGAGTAACAAAGGAATACATTTAGATGGGACCAAACCTCAAGTTGTTACTATTGGAGATAAATACTCGATTGATGACATATTAGTTCATGATGAAACGGATGCTTTTATTGCAGATATGCTTTCAAACTTTACTGCAAGTGATACTTTCCCAGAACCTTTAGGAGTATTATATTGTGTTGAGAGACCTACTTATGATGATATGATGGTAGATCAAATGAATGAAGCTAAGAAAAATACTAAAGGTCCAAAAAGTGTTAACGATTTACTTAATGCTGGAGATACCTGGGAGGTAAAATAATGTCCTTCAGGATTGAACAAGACAGTATTGGTAAAATAAAAGTTCCTTCAAAGGCTTATTATGGGGCTCAAACTCAAAGAGCCGTTCAGAATTTTGAAATTGGGTGGCCAATGGAGTTTAGCCTAATTCTTCCATATATAATTATTAAAAAATGCGCAGCAAAAACAAATTATGCTCAAAAAAATCTTCCAAAAAAATTGTCTGATGCTATTACCAAAGCTTGTGATCATATAATAGATAATCCTGATAAATATTTAAATGAGTTTCCTGTACCAGTGTTTCAAACTGGTAGTGGAACTCAGACAAATATGAATGTAAACGAAGTTGTTGCTAATAAGGCTAATGAAATTCTAGGAGCAAAGTTAGGTTCATATAAATTTGTTCATCCCAATGATCACGTTAATATGTCTCAATCTACTAATGATACATTTCCGACTGCAATCCTAGTTGGATGTTTAATATCTGCAGAGGACAATTTGATGCCCTCACTTGCAATGCTTGAGAAGTCATTGATTTCTAAGTCAAAAGAATTCCACAAAATTATTAAAGTAGGAAGAACCCATTTACAGGATGCAACTCCAATTAGATTGGGTCAAGAATTTTCTGGATATGCTTCTATGATAAAAAATGATATATCAAGAATAAAGAGCGCTGTTAAAGAATGTAGTGATTTACCTATTGGTGGTACTGCAGTAGGAACTGGAATTAATACTGTTACAGGTTTTGACGAATTGATGTGCTCATTTATTTCAGAGGAAACTGGATTATCTTTTAATGTTTGCAAAAATAAATTTGAATTGCTTTCATCTCAAAATGCAATCTCAAATCTATCTGCTCAAATAAGAATTTGTGCTGGCTCTCTAAATAAAATAGCTAACGACATTCGCTGGCTAGCATGTGGACCAATGGCTGGAATAGGTGAACTTATTCTTCCATCAAATGAGCCTGGTAGTTCAATTATGCCTGGCAAAGTAAATCCAACTCAATGCGAAGCTGTAAATATGGTTTACGCTCAAATATTAGGAAATGATTCTACAATTAATTACGCAGGATCAAATGGTAATTTTGAATTGAATACTTACAGACCAATTATTGCCTCATCAATACACGAATCGATTACTTTATTATCTGAAGTAGCTGAATCTTTTACACTAAATGCACTAGACGGATTAAAAGCTAACGAGAAAAAAATAAAAGAAAATTTAGATAAGTCATTAATGTTGGTTACCGCACTTGCTCCAAAAATTGGTTATGAAAAATCAGCTGAGATCGCAAAAAAAGCATTAAAAGAAAATATATCATTGAAACACAGTGCTAAAGCTTTAGGGTATTTATCGGAACAAGAATTTGATAAAATTGTTAAACCAGAATTAATGGTTACACCCAAAAAAGCATGATTAAAACATTTTTTTCATCATTAAGAATAATTTTTTATCTATTTATACTGGTCCTAGTATATGTTTTTTATTTATCTAGAGATTTACCTTCATTAGAGCGCTTGGAAACTTTTGATCCAGCAATGCTTTCTACTTTATACGATAGAAATGGAGAAGTGATTGGAGAATTTTATATTCAAAAAAGAGTTTTTGTGGATATTGAAGATATGCCTGACCATTTAAAAAATGCTGCCATCGCTTCGGAAGATAAAAGATTTTATACTCATTGGGGTGTAGATTTACAAAGTTTTATCAGGGCAGTCGTTGTCAATGTTTCATCTATGAGCTTTAGACAGGGTTTCAGTACTCTTTCACAGCAATTAGCTAGAAATTTATATAAAGAAGTTGGCTTCAAAGATAGTATTACTAGGAAACTCAAAGAGATGATTACAGCTATTCAAATTGAGAGAACTTATACAAAAGATGAGATTCTTGAGATGTATTTGAATACAGTTCATTTTGGACATGGAACTTATGGGGCTGAGTCAGCTGCTAAAAGATTCTTTAATAAAACTGCATCTGAGCTAACAATTGGTGAATCAGCGATGTTAATTGGCTTACTTCCATCACCAGCTAATTATTCTCCATTAAGAAATTTAAATAAAGCCATTGGGAGAAGATCAATTGTTCTAAAATTAATGTATAACCAAGATTTTATTTCCTATCAAGAATACATGGAGAACAATAGTATAATTCCAGATAATATTTTTTATGAAATACCTAAAGGCAAGGCCCCATACTTTGCTGAGCATGTAAGAAGAATTTTAGAACAACAAGATGAGCAACTTGGTATCAATATCTATCAAGATGGATTAAAAATATATACAACTTTAGATTATAGACTCCAAAAAATTGCAGAAGAATCTGTTATGCAAACTTTAAAGAAGAATCAAGATGAGTTCAATCGACAACTTTTTGCTGATCAAGATAAATTTTCTAGGCTTGGATATCTATCCATTTTTCCAGCAGACTCTGTAAAAATGATGTTGCAAGGTCAAATGGAATTATATGAAGAATTAAGGAAAGAGTTATTAGTTCAGTGTGCATTTATTGCTCTTGATACCAAAACAGGTGAAATACTTGCAATGATTGGCGGTAGATCTGATTATCTTGATGAATTTAATCGCTCTACACAAGCTTTGAGGCAACCAGGCTCTGTTTTTAAACCTTATATTTATACAGCTGCTATCGATAATAATTATCCTGTAACGACACAACTTTTAAATCAGCCTGTAGCTTTATATAGAAATAATGCTAAAGGTGAAAGAGAAAAGTGGACTCCAAGCAATTATGATAAAAGCACCGGAGGTTTAACAACTTTAAGGGAGGGATTACAGAGATCTTTAAATTTGATTTCAGTAAGAATGGTTCAAGAGTTAGTTCCTCCAAGGCAAGTAAAAGATATTGCTCAAAGAATGCAAATTACTTCTCCGATAAGAGCTGTTGATTCAATTGCTCTAGGAACATCGGAAGTAAAACCAATCGAAATTGTTGCTTCATATGCAACTTTTGCTAATAAAGGTATTTATTCTAAACCAATCGCAATTACAAGAATTGAAGACAAGTATGGAAGAATTATTAAAGAGTATTCTATTGATCAAAAAGAAGTATTAAGCCCTGAAACTGCTTATATGGTCACCAATCTTCTACAGTCAGTTGTGGATAAGGGTACTGGAGGAAGCCTAAGATGGAGGCATAAGTTCAGACATCCGGCAGGTGGTAAAACTGGTACTACTCAAAATCTTAGTGATGCATGGTTTGTTGGGTTTACACCAAATATTACAGCCGGTGTTTGGTATGGAGTGGATGAATACTCAATTAGTTTGGGTGATGGACAATATGGTGGTGTAGCGGCATTACCTGCGTGGGCATTATTTATGAAAAATGCTCATAAAGAACTGAATATTCCTAAGGACAAATTTGAAATTCCTGATGGTGTAGTTGAAGTTGAAATTGATTCCGATACAAAACAGCTTCCAACTAGTAGAACAAAAAATTTAGAAACAGAATATTTCCTAAGATCTAACGTACCACAATAATCTAATTTTTCTTATTTGAAAGTTTTAGAATAATCATTCCACTTACAAAAAGAATAATGTTTGGAAGCCAAGAACCAAGCCCAGGATTTATAAGATTTCTATCAGCTAGCTGTTCTCCCCAAATTAATAAGATATAATATACTAAAAAGAATGCAATACTAAGTCCTGAAGCGATAGTCATGCCACCATTTCTAACGAGAATTCCAAGGGGAGCACCTACCATTGTAAATAAAATACAGGCAAGAGCAAGTGTAAATTTTTTATGAATTTCAACCTTAAATTTATTGTTAGTTTTTTCATAATTTTCTATCAAAGTAAATTCATTTTTAAACTGCCTAGCATTATTTGTTAAAGATAAAATATAGTCTTTATTTTCAAATGCAGATACAGGAACATCTTCATTATAATCCCTATCTTCTTTAATTATATTTGCTTTCTTTTCTTTTAAAAGCTCAATTTCATTTTCTATAATTTCTAATGTATTGGCATTGGGGTTTGTTATACCTATCTCTTTTTTAACATTTTCAATTCTATCGTATATTTGATTAATAAGAATCTTATTTTTCTCAATTTCTTGAATCATTTGTGGGACTCTCATTTCACGATCAGTTCTATTAGATTCACTGGTTCTATTTAACATTAAGTCATCCATAGAAATTATAATTTGGTGCGTTTTAAACCTTATTTTTCTATAATAATCATAATCAGATAAATCAATCTCATGAATTTCGCCGTCTTGTAAATCTATAGTAATCATATTGCCATCAGATGATAATGAACCCTGGTTAGCATAAATGGTAGTTTGTTCAGATTTTTGATTTTTGCTAAAAATTTTAACATCTTTAAAGTCTTTACCATCCATTTCTTTAACAATCATAGTATATTGCGGAATCATATCTACAAAATATCCTGGTTCAATAGACAATTCTGGTTTTTTCTTATAAATATCTCTAGCTAAAAGTCTCGCATTGTAGTTCATTTCAGGTAATATGAAATTATTAAACAAGCATAACGCAATTGCAACCATAGCCCCAAACCACAAAGCAGGTTTGATGATATTATAAAGATTTACTCCAGCTGATTTAAGTGCAGTTATTTCATTCTGTTGAGCCATTCTTCCAAAAGTCATCACACTTGATATTAATAATGACATTGGAACTGATAAGGCTATAATCCATGCAAGATTTAGATACAGATATTCAAAAATAGTTAGTGCATCTAAACCTTTTCCGAGGAACCTATCAACTGCCCTAATTAAAAATTGAAGAAAAAGAACCGTTGTAATAACTGCAACTGACAATAAGAATGGAATTAATGATTGCTTAAAAAGATATTTGTTCAGTGTATTCATATGAATTTTAAAATTTAACTCTACTTGTGTTAAAACCTAAACTATAATAAGTTCCCATGCTTAAATTTATTAAGCCTTATGGTGACTGTAGCTCAGTTGGTAGAGCCATCGGTTGTGGTCCGATTGGTCGTCGGTTCGAGTCCGATCAGTCACCCGAAAATTTTCGGGGTGTAGCGTAGTCCGGTTAGCGCACCTGCTTTGGGAGCAGGGGGTCGCAGGTTCAAATCCTGCCACCCCGACAAAATTTCTTATTTTAATCAAATCACCATGAAACATTTAGAACACTCAAAATGGACAGCAATTAAAAAAGTGCAAAACTGGCGCCATTATGAAGTATTAAACATCAATAAAAAGAAGAAAATGGTTGAAATGTTTTCTGTGTGTGACAAAAAGATTAGAATTGAGGTATCTTTTAATGATCTTGTTGATAATTCTAAGTGGATGAGTGGTTGGATTGAAATTGTCGAAGAAAGTGCTTAATTTTTAGCATGTTATCGTATTTAAAATTTTTTTTAACGCCTTTATATCTTTTTTTAATGGCAACATCTTTAATGATTGATGGATGGATTGGCTTATTAATAGCTTTTTTAGTAGTAACATCAATTGTTATTGGTGAATTATCATTTGGAGATGATATTTCTACTCCAAATTATCGATTCCCATTTTTATTAGATTTCTCACTCTTTATGAACGTGCCATTATTTTTAATTGTGCTTTATTTATTTTTAGATAGAGTGTCTTCTGCATTTGAATGGTATTATTTATTATACATACCAATCTTGGGCTTATTGATGGCTCTTAGTTTGATAAACATTGGACATGAACTAGTTCATAGGACTAGTAAAAAATTTGATTGTGAAGTTGGTAATTGGGCTTTAGCAACTGCATGGAACCCTGCTTTTGCAATTGAGCATGTTTATGGACATCACAAAAATATTGGTATTGTTGAAGAAGACCCCGTAACTGCTACCTATGGAGAGAACCCAATAACTTTTGCAGTAAAAGCCTTTTTTAAAGAACACGTACATGCATGGGGCATTGAAACCAGACAATTAACTCGTAGAAAACAAAGTATCTTATCTTTCCATAATAGAATTTTAAATGGCTATTTAAGAACTCTTATTGTTTTTGGTTTAATTGGATATTTTTTCAACTGGCAAGCAATGGTGATTTATATTTGTTTAGGGATTGTAGCAAATTACATTTTTCAATTAACAAATTTTATTGAGCATTATGGTCTAGTACGTATCAAAGGAAAACCAGTACAGTATCACCACTCATGGAATTCTAATAATAGAATGACAAGCTATTTAACTTACAATTTAACCAGACACTCCGATCATCATGTACATGCTCAAAAGGAATTTTGGGAATTAAACCCATGTGATAATACAGGGGTTGTTCTGCCATCTGGTTATTTAACTTATATTCTTCTTTTTACGTTTTTTCCTCTTTATGCGAAATCTCAAATGGAGCCAAGATTAAAGAATTGGCATCAAAACTATGCTTCTGATGATGAAAAATCATTGACTGCCCATTACCTTAATTTTTCCAATTAGGGTATAGAAAATATTTTGCATATATTTTCTGCTTTATGTTATCGTCACAATTTTTAATTGATCAAAAACAATGTTGCGGAAATGGATGTATGATGTGTCCATATGAACCTCGACATATTCAAGGAAACCAACAATTACAAAAAAGATGGAATCAATCCGAAAAAAAATCGTATACTACTCATATGAATAAAATAAATATTCCGATGATTGGACTTGGAACATGGCTAATTCCTAATGATGAAGCTGAATCTATTACTAAAGATGCTATAAACTTAGG